>Ga0334898_1003623_pt1 | contig 12273 bp, 8 predicted proteins | sample GraSluR3_MG_10_FD_207228 | JGI IMG/M metagenome (GOLD analysis project Ga0334898, IMG submission 207228) | Sludge microbial communities from methane-producing bioreactor in Wageningen University, Netherlands - Granular Sludge_3_08-R3 | ecosystem: Engineered > Bioreactor > Anaerobic > Unclassified... | reverse complement strand
CAATCCCGTACAAAGAGAGGTATTGTTGTTACGGAACCTCCGTTGCTGAACGGCTTCAAAAAAGTGCTCGATCCACAGCTACTAAGTATTGAAACCATTAAGGATATGATGGGAATGCGACTTGCCCTGGAAATTGGAATTACCGATTTTATTTTTGCGAATATTACAGATGACGACATAATGGAACTGGATGAAATCGTTGCCCGTCAAAAAGCAATTGGCATCAATAATCTTTCGGTTGAGGATGAGATGAAGTTTCATCTTAAAATTTATGAGATAGCCGGGAATAACTTTATTATGAAATTCCAGGAATTGATGCATCCGGTATTTGTATTTTCCAAACAAAACTATGAACACTATTTCCAGCCCATAAATCGCATACTACAGGAAGAAAAGAAAATTATTACCCACGTGGATATTTTGGAAAAATTGAAAACCCGCGATGCTGAAGGATATCGCAATGCCATGCGGATGCACCTGCGGACATACTGGGAATTTTTATACAACTATACAGATAAATAATATGGATATTCAAAAAATCAAAGGTCTTATTGCCGCTCCGTTTACCCCCATGAACGGGGACGGCTCAATTAACACCGGTGTGATTCCGGATTATGCAGCTAAATTAAAAAATGACAGATTGAGCGGTGTGTTCATTTGCGGAACAACCGGCGAGGGGATGTTAATGACCCCTGAAGAACGCATGGAAGTGGCAGAAAAATGGATTCCCGAACAAACTGAAGAATTCAAAGTCATTGTTCATGTTGGAACAACGTCATCAAAACAATCTCAAAAACTGGCTAACCATGCAGAACAAGCTGGCGCTTATGCCGTGGGCTGTATGGGACCGTTGTTTTTACCACCTTCCGGTGTGGATGAACTGGTGGGGTTTTGTGCAGAAGTAGCCGCAGGAGCGCCCGGATTGCCTTTCTACTACTACCACATTCCATCGGTCTCCGGAGTTAAAGTCTCCATGGTTGAATTTATTCAAAAAGCAAAGGAGCAAATTCCAAATCTGGCTGGAATAAAATTTACCGACAACAATTTTATGGACATGCAGCAATGCCTCAGATTAGATAGCAGCAGGTGGGATATTCTTCACGGTTATGACGAACAACTCCTGGCCGGACTGGTATTTGGAGCGAAAGGAGCAGTGGGTAGTACCTACAATTTTATAGCGCCCTTGTATTACGGCGTTATGGAAGATTTTGAAAATGGCAAATTAAAAGCAGCACGTGAAAAACAAGCTTTAACCATAAAGGTGGTAAATATATTAAACAAATACGGTGGCCCGATTGCTGCCGGAAAAGCGTTGATGATGCAGGTTGGTGTGGACTGCGGGCCATGCCGGCTGCCAATAAAAAACATGAAAGGAATAATTTACGAAGATTTTATAAAAGAAATTGAAAGCATAGGTGTTTTAAAACCGGTAAAATCCGGTGTGTAATTATGGGAAGTTAAAAAAAAGACCCCGCGGTGAAGGTGCGGGATCTTTAGCACTAACCCAATCGGATAAATTGAATTAATTTTTTTAAAAGTATGTAAATCTATGAAAAATTTCGATGAAATGCGAAAAAGACAGCAAGCGGGTCCGGGAAAGATTATTGGACTCCTCATGGCAATGTTATGCAGTATTTTACTACTGTTTACACTTAGCGTTCACGCTCAGCAGATTGTAACCGTCAGTGGAACTGTTACAGACAGCCAGGGACTACCACTGCCCGGAGTGACGGTATTGGTAGAAGGTACCACCAATGGTACGATTACCAATAACGACGGAATTTATACAATTGAAGTACCGGGCGTTGCCACCTTGACTTTTTCATTTGTAGGAATGAAAACGCAGCAGGTTGCCGTGAACTCAAGAACTCAAATCGACGTCAGACTGGAAGAAGAGACTATTGGAATAGAAGAAGTGGTGGCCATTGGGTATGGGACGCAATCGAGAGCGACAATTACAAGTTCGGTTTCAAAGGTCGATGCCGAAGAAATAAGATATTCAGGGGAAGTAAACCCAATCAATGCATTGCAGGGAAAAGCGGCCGGTGTTGAAGTCCGTATTACTAACGGTCAGCCGGGAGCTTCAGGTAGTGTTGTAATACGTGGTGGCACATCAACTAACCCCGATTCGGATGGCCCACTTTATATAGTGGACGGGGTAATACGCCCCATCAATGATTTAAATTCCGAAGATATAGAAACCCTCCAGGTTCTGAAGGATGCGGCTGCAACAGCCATTTACGGGGCGAGGGGTGCAAACGGAATTGTTATCATTACCACAAAATCCGGTACCAAAGACGGCAAGGGGCAGATTAATGTCAAATATTCAACTGAAGTTGAAACGATAGCTAAATCTTATCCATTTACCGATGCCGGGGGATATCTTTGGGCCAGCCGAAAAGCAGCCGCCCTCGGACTTGATGAGGTGAACTCCGCCTCCCGCCTTTCTGATGGCGCTTATCCGTATTCAACAAACAATATCAAAAATACGGCCCACGGTGGTGGATTCATGAACTCGAAACATACCGTTGAATTTTTGGACGACCTGATTGCGGCAGAAGGACAGGATTTGGTCAGTGACCTGCTCGACAACCAGGGATATCAACTCATGACCGATCCAGTTACTGGCAAACGTATGATTTTTTATGACAATAATTATGATGAGGTGATGTTCAGAACTGGCATCAGCCACAACTATGACATCAATTTTTCAGGCGGAAACGACAAGGCAAGTATTTATACGAGCCTGGGTTATTCGGATCAGGAAGGAATTGTTAGAGGAACTTTTTACGAACGATTGAGTTTTTTAATTAACGCTTCTTATGATGTAAAAGATAACCTCAGTGTTGAAGGCGGAGTAAATTATCAATATGTCAATTACAATGATCCCCGTGGTTACAATGAAACAATCAACCGATCATCACGATTACCTCACACCGTTAGAATGTATTACCCGGATGGAACACCTGCAATAGGTGAAGGCGGTAGTTCTCCGAGAAATATCTTACATGAATTGTATTATGAAGATATAGAAACAAAAAGGTACCGTACGACGCTACGTTTCGGCATGGACTGGGAGATTGTCAGTGGACTGCATTTTACGCCTTCCGCTTCTCTTTACCTCGACGAGAATATTCGCAACTATTTTGAACGCTACCATGAATTCGACAAGAGAAGAGAGATGGCTTCTCACCACAATCAGGACAGACGCTACATGGTAGATGCCATTTTAACCTACAACAAAACATTCGTTAATTCCCATAATATTAACATCATGGCAGGTTCGAATATCACCGATTTGCATGAGTTCAATATATCGGGAAGCGGGGCAAATGCACCAACGGATTACATCCCGACTTTAAATGCGTCGAATACCGAAGATGAACGGGTTACTACCTGGAAGGGCGATGACCGGCTTGCATCGTTCTTTGGCAGGATAAACTATGACTACCAGAAAAAGTATATTTTAAGTGTTAGCGGTCGCCTTGACGGCTCATCTAAATTTTCGGAAACACACAAATGGGGTTTCTTCCCTGCATTCACCGCCGGATGGAACGTCCATAATGAAGCTTTCTGGGATTCAGGTGTGCTAACAAAATTAAAACTGCGAACAAGTTGGGGAGAAGCAGGAAATAATGTGCTTTCAATTTCAGACACCCAGGGTGCGTATTCTTCCGGTTACAACTACACCTGGATTCCGGGAATACTAAATACAACATTGGCCAACAATTCGCTCGTTTGGGAAACGACCCGTTCAATTGATGCAGGCTTTGACGCCGGTTTTTTCAATGACAGAGTAACCCTTTATGCTGACTATTATAACAAACTAACCCGCGATCGGCTGGTTTCCATACCGTTGCCGAGAGAGTCCGGTTTTAACAGCATTGTCGCCAACTACGGTTCGGTAAGAAATCAGGGTGTTGAATTTGAACTGGGTATCGATGTTATACGGAAGCAAAATCTGAACTGGAACCTTGCCGCAAATTTTAGCTTCAACCGCCTTGTTGTGGTGGATCTTCCTGATAACGGAAAAGATAAAAACCGCATTAACGGCGGTGAAATCTACGACAAAGAATCAGGTGAATACATTATGGTCGGTGGTTTGGCTGAAGGTGAACGCATTGGCGGAATCTGGGCTTTCAACATGATTGGTGTTTATGCTACCGACGAAGAGGCTGCACAGGCACCCTACGACACAAAAGTGGCAGGCTACTGGCTGAACAAGCCGGCCAGTGAACAAAAAGTGGGCGGAGACGCTATCTGGGAAGATGTCGATTCAAACGGTATCATCGACGATCGCGACATGGTTTTTATGGGTTGGGAAGCGCCCGACAAAATGGGTGGAATGACCAATAGTCTCCGTTGGAAGGGACTGACGGCACGGTTTGTTGTTGACTATGCACTGGGCCATGTTATTGCCAACGGATGGCGCGCGCGCGCTAACGGAAATGCCCGGAACAGGGTAATGACCATTACAGATGTTTTAAGTGATGCTATGTGGTGGGAACAGGGCGATATAGCAACCATTCCGCGTTACAGTGCGGCTTCCGACTGGGACAACGGGAAAAGGAATCATGTCCGAAGTACTTCTTACTCTATGGTTGGACCACGTCACAATTACTCTTATCCCAATTCACTATACATTAAAAAAGGAGACTACCTCGCTTTTCGGGAAGTATCGTTATCCTACAATCTTCCATCCACCATTTCACAAAAAATGAGCATGGATAATATCCGCCTCAATGCGGGTGTCTATAATATTGGTTATTTAACTGAATTCGACGGACTTTCACCCGAACGTTTTGATGGTGGGGAAAGAGGGGAATATCCGCGTCCCCGGCAGTTTAAATTCGGGATTAATTTAACTTTCTAAAAATAAATACCATGAAAAAATACATCTCAATAGTATTATCAATCATAACCCTGATAATCTTTTCAGGATGCGAAAAGTACCTGGATGTCAAGCCAGTATCAAGCATTACTTCTTCCAGTTTTTGGAATGAACCGGGAGATTGCGAAGCTTATCTGGTCGGCATATACAATTCGATGAGAACCCGTTTAAATACTGAACTTTACGGAGAAGATCGCGGCGATTCATTCGAACCGGGACACATCGGTCCGGTATCCGAAGCCTGGGCGCAATCTTTAAGTGCTGCCAACGCCCCTTCATGGAGTGGTTTTTATAACACCATTTACCACATTAACCGGTTGCTCGGCGAAATAGATAAGATTGATTTTGTGGTTCAGGATGATAAAAACAGGATTCTGGCTGAAACACATGCTCTAAGGGCATTGATCTATTTTCAGATGGCAAAAATATGGGGCGATGTCCCGTTGGTAACCGAACCTACTCAAAATGCAGATGTCGAACTGGTTGGCCGGTCTTCGGTAAATGAAGTGTTTACATTCATCAACCAGGAAATTGATGCTGCATTGTCTTTGTTTCATAGAGAAGGTTATGTGGACAAAAACCGGATGTCGAAACCAGCTGTTTACGCTTTGCAGGCCGATGTAAAAATGTGGACCGGCAAAGTGCTTGGCGGCGGCCAGCAGGATTTTGAAACCGCATTGTCAGCTATTTCTGAAGTAGAAGCATCAGGGGTCAGCCTTTTAAATGACTTCCGATCGATATTTCTGACAAACAACAAAAAGAATAATGAAATCATTTTCTCTATATTCTTTGAATACCAGGAACATAACGAACATTATACCAAGCGAATTTCCTCCTGGGGAATCAATGTTACCGGTGCTGCCAATTATGATGAACTTCCGGTTACCGAGCGCAACAACGCACGTCATGTGTATGGCCCAAGTCCTGAGTTGAAAGCGGCTTTCGATGAATACACCACCGACGTTCGTAAAGATGTGTCGATGATTGATGCCGTGCTGGCAAACGGGGATGTTTTGCTCACCAGTCAGAATAAATTCAGGGGAACGGTACACGACGACAGGTATTTCGACGATGACCTGGTTGTTTATCGCCTGGCCGATATCCTTTTGCTTAAAGCCGAAGCACTGGCCGCACTGAACCGTTTACCGGAAGCAATTACAGAATTGGACAAAATTAAAGAACGGGCGAATATTCCTGTTTATTCCGGCCCAGAAGAAAAAACCGCTGTGGAATTGGAAATCCTTCAGGAACGCTGGAAAGAATTATTTCTTGAGTTAAAACGTTACCCTGACCTGGTACGGTTTCACCATGGCGGAACAATCAACATTTACAACCAGGTGCCGAATTTGAACGGAAAAGAAGGATATCCGCTCTATTTCCCTGTTGAACAGTCTGTAATGGATAATAATGAATTAATTGAACAAACCGAAGGATATTAAAATGTCCGGTAATCATTGAAAATCTGAAAGTTTAAAGAAAATGAAACAAATAATTTTAGCAATATTATCTGTGCTGGTATTCGGAATTTTTTATTCCTGCCAGGATGAAACAGACATGCCGCCCCTTAATGCAGAGTTTGAAGCTGATAAGCAGGAAGTAACGGCGGGAGGTGAAGTAAATTTCAGCGATGCCTCTGCCGGTAGCCCGTCAAGATGGGATTGGACCTTTGAAGGAGGCACACCGGCTACATCTGAACTTAGCAGTCCGACTGTAGTTTACGAAACCCCCGGAACGTACCAGGTTACTTTAATAATTGGCAAAGCAAATGACTCGACATCGATCACAAAAGACGACTATATAACCGTAGGTTATGGACAGGTAACAGTAGATTTTACTGCGAACAAAACAACTGTTACACAAGGCGACTCCATTACTTTTACCGACACTTCGGAAGGAATACCCACAACCTGGTCATGGGAATTTATTCCCACAGATGGCGGTGAAACCGTTACTTCAGACGAACAAAATCCAACTGTTACATTTGAAAACCCTGGCGTTTATTCGGTTAAACTCACAGCTTCAAATCCGGCTGGTTCGGATGAAATGACAAAAACCGATTGGATAACCATTATTGATGCTTCTTATGTTGAGGCCGGATTTACCGCAGAACTACAGGGTACATATGCCGGCGGAAAGGTTCAGTTTGAAGATGCGTCGCTGGGTACGGCCAAATCGTGGATTTGGACATTCGAAGGAGGTAACCCGTCATCGTCCGAAGAGCAGAATCCGTTGGTGACTTATGATGCCCCGGGGAGGTACAAAGTCAGCCTGGTGGCAACCAATGATTTCACTTCATCCGAAATAGTAGTTGAAGATTATGTACTGGTTGTTCCGAATGACGGCCTCGTTGCTTTCTATCCGTTGGATGGCAACGGCAACGATGCCGGACCGAACCAGGTAGATGCTTCCAATGCAGGAAACGGCACCATTAGTTTTGATCAGTTGGATCGGAAATCAGTCAATCCGGCTGCGTCTTTCGACGGTTCCAGCGTGCTGGTGGCGCCTGATCACAATGCTTTTAACTTCGGCACCACTGATTTTACCATTGCATGTTGGGTTAAAACAGAGGTGACATCGAGAATGATGGTTTGGATGGAAAGTGGTGGGATACAGGGCTCCGGTGATAAACAAACCTGGTTACGGTTGGGAGATAATACGACCGACCGAAAAATGAGGTTTGCCGTCGAGGATGCCACTGGAGGTCACATCTTAAATTCATCTGCCGGTGTTTCCGACAATGAATGGCATCATGTAGTCTGTGTAAGAAAAGGTGCAACCAGCAGTATTTATGTCGACGGATCGCTCGTTCTTGCAAGGGACGCAGCCAACATAAAGGAAGTATCGAGTGCACAGCCCTTCAATATTGGCGCACAGGCAGCCAGCGGTGGCGCCCACAGCAACTTTTATATTGGTTTAATCGATGAATTGATATTGTACAACAAAGCCCTGACAGAACAGGAAATTACCGTTCTGTTTGAGTTATAGAAAGAGCTTGCGGGGAGACCACAAATCTCCCCGCTAATCTTTCTTAATATTTTGATTATATTTTTTTGGATTGGTTGAAAAAAGTTAAGATGAATTTTGAGTGAGACAAACGGTAAAAATAATTCTTGGAAATTCCAAAACAGAAGTGAAGGAAGCAGCATTCAGTCAGTTCGGCAGGCCTTACAAAGCGTTGTTTGCCCAACCTCTGGATTACATGGGTTATTCGGTTCGATCTGAAAGCTGGCGATGCACTGCGTGGTTTAACCTGCAAAACGACTCCATCGACCATACAGAACTTTATCTTTTGGAAAACGATAAAATTGAAAAGCAAAACTATTCGGGTGACAACCGATTCAAAGAAACCGAATCGGAATTAATCCGGTTGCTCCGGGATTATAAAAACAGAACATACACAACGTTTAAGGAAAAAATAAATTAATTCGCTTTAGCAATGATTATGAGAACAATTAAATTAATAGAGATTATATTGTTTTTGACAACAATCTTAGCTCCTTTGCAGGCGTGTAATAAAAACGAAGACGACAAGATTGAAGAGCCTGAAAACAAAGAACTTGTTGCAACAATCAGTACTTTTCAGGAACAAATACCAGTGTTGACAAAAAAACAGGAAAATCAGGTTCTTCTGGTAAAACTTGAGGTGGACTCACATTCGAAATATTTTATACAAAAGGTAAAAATAAATCTGCAGGGGACTACAGATTTGGATGATATTGAAAACGTCAAATTTTCCTATATTGGGAGTGATGCTTCATCCCTCGCAAACAGGCAATTTGGCGAAGTTTCCCAGGCGGGCCAAAGTATTGTTTTTACTGATAATCTGATCATCAGCGATAAAACCGCTTATTTTAAGGTTCTTGTAAAATTGAAGGATAATACCGATCTCACGCACAAAGTAAGTGCAAACTGTGAATCCATTGAAACTGATGCCGGTGTTGTTAACAATGCGGAAGGATCGACGCACGCGGGCATAAGACTGGGAGTTGCCCTCCGCCAGCACGGCGACGACAACGTACATACTTACCGCATCCCCGGTCTTACCACTACAGCAAACGGTACGTTATTAGCTATTTACGACGTTCGCCGTGAAAGCGCCCGCGACCTTCAGGGTCACATCGACATCGGCCTGAGCCGCAGTACCGACGGCGGCAATACCTGGGAACCGATGCGGATTGTGCTCGATAGGGGAACCTGGGGTGGTTTGCCGGAAAAGTTCAACGGGGTGAGCGATGCCTGCATCCTGGTGGATGAGAATACCAACACCGTTTTTGTAGCCGGCCTGTGGATGCATGGCGTAATAAATTCGAATGGAGAATGGATTGAAGGGCTCAATGAGTCTTCCACCGACTGGAACCACCAGTGGAGAAACAAAGGTTCACAGCCAGGTTTTGGTGTAAAAGAAACGTCGCAGTTTTTAATTACCAAAAGTACCGACGACGGCCAAACCTGGTCCGACCCGGTGAACCTGACCGAAATGTGTAAAAAAGAGTACTGGTGGTTATGGGCGCCGGCGCCGGGGCACGGAATTACGCTCGCCGACGGCACACTGGTTTTTCCCACTCAGGGCCGCGATCAAAACGGACATGCCTTTTCCAATATCACCTGGAGCAAAGACGGGGGTGAAACCTGGACAACAAGTAAAATGGCCAGCCACGGAACAACCGAGAACATGGTGGTGCAGTTAACCGACGGTTCACTGATGCTCAACGCCCGTGACGGGAAAAACAAAGGCAACACATCGGTTACCAACGGAAGAGTGATTTCCATCACCGGCGATTTGGGCGAAACATGGAGCGAGCATCCTACCTCGCGCGGCGCACTTATTGAGCCCGCCTGTATGGCGAGTTTGCACAAACATGAATACACTGAAAACGGGCAGCAAAAAAGTATCCTTCTCTTTTCCAATCCCAACTCCAAAACCGACCGCGACCACATGACCATCAAAGTCAGTTTCGACGATGGTGAAACCTGGCCAGAAGAGTATTGGATGCTGCTTGACGAAAAGAAAGGCAGAGGTTATTCCTGCCTCACTTCCATCGATGAGCAAACCATCGGTATTTTATACGAAGGCAGTCAGGCCGACATGACCTTTCAGAAAATTGCACTGAGTGAATTGATCAAGAAATAATTCAATTATTATGAAAGCAAAACCATCGTTTACATTGATTTCTGCAATCTTTCTTCTTTGGGAAATCATTCTCCCGGGATTTACACACGCCCAAACCACTCGTGTTTTGTGGCAACAGGGAATCGGGAAATACAACAACTACCGGATTCCGTCAATTATTACAACACAACAAGGCACGTTGCTGGCTTTTTGCGAAGGCCGTGAAGCCGGCGATTCGGGCGACATCGACATCCTGCTGAAACGCTCTGCAGACAACGGAAAAACCTGGAGCGCCGAACAGGTGGTGTGGGACGACGGCACAAACACCTGCGGAAACCCGTGTCCTGTTGTGGATGAAGAAACCGGCCGGATTTGGCTGGTTCTTACCTGGAACAACGGCGACGACAACGAAACGGAAATCATTCACAAAACTGGCAACTCGCCGCGACTGCCCTACATCTGCTATTCCGACGACGACGGGTTAACCTGGTCGGAACCGGAGCCCCTGCAGGAAAGCAGCCGCGACGCGTCCTGGGGATGGTATGCCACCGGACCGGGAATCGGCATTCAGCTAAAAAACGGTCCGCACAAAGGCCGCCTGGTCATTCCGGCCAACCATAGCTACGACGACCCGGAAGGAACAGTCAGAAACGGGCCTTACGGGTACGGAGCGCACGTTTTGTTCTCCGACGACCACGGAAAGACGTGGGACAGAAGCGAATCGATAAAACCCGGATGCAACGAAAGCCAGGTAACCGAACTGTCCGACGGCACGTTACTGATGAACATGCGGTCGTACAACAACCAGTACAGCAGGGCCGTGGCGTTGAGCAAAGACGGCGGCGAAACCTGGACGGACATCGAACACGACGGGCAACTGGTGGAATCGAGATGCCAGGCGAGTTTGCTAAATTTTGGGGAATACAAAAAAGAAAACCTGTTCCTGTTTTCCAACCCCGCCGTTCCGGTTGGCCGCACTGCCATGACGATTAAAACCAGTTTCGACGATTGTGATAGCTGGAGTAACGCCAAACTCATTTATGCCGGGCCTTCAGCCTACTCCTGCCTCGTAAAATTACCCAACGGACAGGTCGGGCTGTTTTTTGAAGCCGGCGAAAAAAGGCCGTACGAAAAAATGGTTTTTGTCTCTTTTAAACCGAAGGAGTTGTTTACACCCGGAACAATTTTAAAAGAATTATAACACCGCAAAGACGCAGAGGCGCAAAGAAAAAGACTTTGCGTCCTCGTGCCTCTGCGGTAAAAATTAATTTTTGTGAAACCATTTACAAACCAGGAAATCTCCGGCAACTGGGCTACGCTGCTCCTTGCAACGGACAGTGATGGAAACATCGAATTTTCAAAAATGAACGATGAAATCGATGTTCTGATTGCATCCCGTCCGAACGGCATCTATTCCAACGGAACGGCCGGTGAATTTTATGCGCAAACCGAAGATGAGTTTATGCAGGTAAGCGAAATGCTGGCCTCCAAATGCGAAAAAGCCTTGATTCCGTTTCAAATTGGGGTAAGCCACATGAGTCCCCAAATCTCGTTGCAAAGGCTTAAAATGATTAAAGATTTACATCCGGGTGCTGTGCAGGTTATTTTACCCGACTGGTTTCCGCCAACCCCCGATGAAAGTGTGGTGTTCCTGAAAAAAATGGCAGAAGAAGCTGGAGAAATCAGCCTGGTTCTGTACAATCCTCCCCACGCTAAAATACAGGTGGAGCCTGAAGATTGGGCGTTCCTGAAAAAACAAATTCCTTCTTTGATGGGCGTAAAAGTGTTTGATCAAAACGGCAATGCCGACTGGTATGCCAAAGTGAGGAAAAACAGTGAGGGACTTTCGGTTTTTATTCCCGGACACCGCCTGGCTACCGGAATAAAATCAGGTGCGCATGGCGCTTACTCCAATATGGCCTGCCTGAATCCGTTTGCAGCTCAGAAATGGTACAACCTCATAAATAACGATATGGAAGCCGCACTGGAACTGGAAAGTAGAGTCGGGCAATTTATGAAACGATTTATTGAACCATTGATCACTGTACACCATTATTGCAATCAGGCCTGCGACCGGTTTATGGCCGTTTTGGGTAGCTGGGCCGATGTAGGATCGAAATTGCGCTGGCCGTATAAATCTGTTCCCGAAGAGCTGGCTGAGCCGGTGCGAAAGCAGGCAAAACAAATCATCCCTGAATTTTTTGAAAAACAATATGAATGAAAATAGCCACAGATTCACAGATAGAATTCGGTTCTTATATCTTGTGTCTCG
>Ga0334898_1003616_pt1 | contig 12288 bp, 3 predicted proteins | sample GraSluR3_MG_10_FD_207228 | JGI IMG/M metagenome (GOLD analysis project Ga0334898, IMG submission 207228) | Sludge microbial communities from methane-producing bioreactor in Wageningen University, Netherlands - Granular Sludge_3_08-R3 | ecosystem: Engineered > Bioreactor > Anaerobic > Unclassified... | reverse complement strand
TGATTGTATCACATAAACCCCCGAACCCAGGGTTAATTTTACTTTTCCCTTTTCATTTTTGTTGTCTGCAATCCATTTACCTGGTACTTTTCCGTTTATTTTAACCGTTTTTACATCCTTAGTCGGCAAAAACAAAGAAGCAGTGGAGTTGTGCGGAATTTCGATTACTACTTGAAGATTTGAACCTTTGGTTTCCCACTCTGAACGAATCAATCCGTATGGCGATTCAAAAGCTGTTTTTACAAACGTTAAATCACCGGCTATTTGCGGTTCGATAACAATCTCTTTGTATGCCGTTGAGGTTTCAGCTTGGCTAATGCCGCCAAGTCCTGCATAAAACCACTCCATTACATGACCCAGCATCAGGTGATTGTTTGAAACAACTTCCAGGGCTGCCCACGACTCGGTAAGTGCAGTTGCCCCTTTTTTCAACTGGTAGCCATACCCTGGCACATCATCCCGGTTTATCATCTCAAACATCAGTTGTGCTGCACCTCCGCGAGTTAGCGCTTCCACCAGGTAATGGAAGCCTACGTCTCCGGCTGTTAATGCTTTGTTGCCAGCGACAATTGAATCCACCAGGTTTTTGAATACATCTTCCCTGTATTGTTCCTCAACAATATCCATGCAGTATGGCATTGACATGGCCGTTTGACTACTGGTAGAATATACCTTAGTTTCGGTATTAAAAAATTCCATATTGAATGCTTTTCTTACCTCATCAGCCCATTGCTGTAAGTTTTCTTCTTCAGCTTTATTCAAAATACTGGCTATTTCAGCCATAATTTTTACATCATAAAAGTATATTGCCGTTGCCGTAAGTGATATTGGAGTTAATTGGGAAACTCCCGGCCTGTTTGGCCCCAAATCAAACCAGTCACCCAAACCATGATTCAGGATATGCCCTTTTGATTTCCCTTTCAGATAATGGATATAACGATTCATCATTGACCAGGCATCTTCTAATATTTCAGAATCTCCATACCATTTCCAAAGCAGATAAGGGAGAATTACTGCAGCACTTCCCCATTCCGGTGAATCGCGAAATCCTCCAAGAAATTCCACATATTCAGGAGCAATATCGGGTACCAGACCATCCTCTGTTTGGTCATCCATCATGTCATATACAAGTTTTCTGTAAAGATGATAATTGTCGTATCGAAAGTGAATTCCCTGGCCCATAAGATGGGTTTGCTCAAGCCAGCCCAATTTTTCCCGGTGTGGACAATCGGTAACAACACTTTGGTAGTTGCTTCGGATTGCCCAATCAATTAGAGTATGAATCCGGTTTAGTAAATCGTTGCTGCATTTAAAGGTACCGTTCTCAGGTGAAGAATTCCGGGTATGTATAAATGAAAGATTTTCAATTTCCGGTAATTCATCAGGATTGTTTTCTCCGGCCGGAACGCCTCCTGTTACCTGAACATACCGGAAACCATAATAGGTAAACCGAGGCTTCCAGTTTTCGATGTCTTCCCCATTCAGAATATAGGAAAAGTAATAGGGAAAGCCTGAAGCACGCTGATTAACAGTGTTGTCCGGATTGATGAGTTCACCCGGCCAAAGTTTTACTTTTTGTCCCGGTTTTCCTTTTACCGTCAAATCAACAATTCCGGAAGCATTCTGACCAAAATCGTACAACCAGGCAGTATCTCCCAATGGAATAATTCTTTCTGCATCAAATTTCTCCATCTCTTTCAATGGGTAATCATTTTCTGTTTTTAGTTCTCCTGATGGTTCGTTTGTAATCATGGCTGGAACCCATTCTGAATCGTCAAATCCGGCTACCTTCCATCCGGAATGTTCCAGTGTGGCATCGTAATCTTCTCCTCCAAAAATGCTTGTGTATGTAATTGGCGAAGACGTTGTTTTCCAATTTTCATCACTTACCAAATATTCTGAAGAACCATCAGAATATTGAAGGTGTAAATGGGCAATGAGTTTTGGAAATCCATAGGCAATCACCAGCTTTCTGTATCGTTCGCGGTTAATATTGTAGAATCCGTTTCCAACCAATGCCCCCAAAACATTTTCTCCCTTTTTTAAAAGGTTTGTGACGTCATATATATTATATAAGATGGTTTTGTCGTAATCGGTCCATCCCGGTGCTAAAAAAGATTCTACTGCTTTTTCCCCGTTAATATATGCTTCATAATGCCCCAGCCCTGAAATCGAAAGTGTTGCCGAATGCAGTTCCTTATTAATTTGAAAAGATTTTCTGAATTGTGGAATCACAGGGCGTTGAAGAGCTTTTTCTTCCAAATTGTTCCCTGAGCCATGTATCCCCGGCACAAGCACTAAAGAGGTATCCAATAATTCATAAGCTATCCATTGGGCTCCCTGCCAGTCATTTTCTGAAAATAATCCTGTTTGCCACCAACTTATTTCACTCCAGGAAGATTCCCGTCCGTTTTCATCCCAGATCTTTACTTTCCAATAATAGCGTTTACCCGGTTTTAACTCTCTGCCTTCATACTTTATATTAACCGATTGATTTGAATCAGTCTTCCCCGGGTTCCAAACGGTTCCATTGTTTTCTAGTAATTCATCCGGATTTTTAGCTACGACTATCCGATAAGCTGATTGCATGATGTTTTTACCATTTGATTTTATTTGCCAACTCAACAGGGGGGGAGATGAATCTATTCCTATTGACCTTTCAGTGAAGTTGCAGGTTAAATTATCAACTTTCAATTCAGCACTTTCTTTACATGACCAAAAATTTAAGACCATTAGGGAGAATGCAATGATTATAATGAAACTTCTAATTCTCATTATTTTATTTTTTTATCTGATATCAAACCGATATTTTCCTGCCTTCAATTCCAGTATGTGTAAATTTTCTTTTGATTTTTTGGAGGTTAAAAATGAATTATCCTCCAGTGAGCGGCCACTCTCCCTGATTCTCTCTGCTTTCAAATACAGCGTTGCCGAGCTGTTGGCCGGAATTTCAACCTTGTACTCCACTCCTCTTCTTTGTTTTTGCCACGAAGAAATAATCGTTCCGTAAGGCCCTTCATGTTTGGCTTCAAAGTGTTCGAGGCCGGGAACAAAATGGGGTTTGAGAACCACATTTTTGAAGCCCGGCTGGTTTTCATCGGGAAAAATTCCACCCAGCGCTTTGTAGTACCAGGCATTGATTTCGCCAAACATGATGTGGTTCATGGAGATGTCGCGCGAAGCATCCAGCGGCCAGTTTTCGTAGAAAGTGGTGGCGCCGTTTACAATCCACCAACCCCACGACGGAAACGTTTCCTGCGCGGCTACTTCCCAGGCCAGTACCGGGTAACCGTTTTCGCTCAGGGCATTCAGAATGGTTTTGGTGCCCAGCAATCCTACGTCAATGTGTTTATTGTCGGCCTTCACCCGTTTGGCCAGGTTTTCGGCCACTTTTTCACGCAGTTCATCAGGAACAAGATTCCAATGAAGCGCCACACTCAGTTCGGTTTGCAGACCGCTGCCATACATTCCGGATTCGCGGTTGAGGTACTTTTCGTTTACCGCAGTTTTGATTTTATCGGCAAGTGTCGAATATTTTTCAGCATCCTCATTTTTTCCAAGTAATTTTGCCGCTTTTGAAAGAATCACCGCATCCACGTAATAATAAGCTGACGAGGTAAATTCTTTGGGCGTTACTGAATTTACCGGCACCCAATCGCCCAGCCCCCAGTCGGTAATTCCCGACGGATAGTTCTCTTCGATGTAATCCACATACCTTTTTATGTTGTCGTAATTCTGCTCCAGAATTCTGGAATCGCCGTAAAACAGGTAAATATTCCAGGGAATGATGGCGATGGTGCTGGTCCAGTCGGGACCGTTGGCCCAGTGGTAACCCCAGCCGCTTGTGGGAATGATAGCCGGAAGTACACCGTTGGGTTGCTGCTCGTCGCGGTGGTCGTCGAGCCATTTTTCATATACGGTAATTCCCTCGAAGTTGTACAATCCGGTTTCAATGGCTATGTGTGCATCGCCGGTCCAGCCGTTTTTCTCGCGCTGCGGACAATCGGTAGGAAACCCAAACAAGTTGGAAAGATACGATGCGTTGGCAGCTTCCCATATTTTATTCAGCGTGTTGTTTGAGGAGTGGATTTTTCCGACCGGCGGCACATCGCTGTGCATAAAATATGCGGTCAAACTCTCTTTGGTGATTTCCAGCGGTTGGTCGGAAGTAACTTCCACATACTGAAACCCTTTGTAATTAAACCGTGGCATAAACTCCTCCTCACCGTTTCCGCTGAGAATAAAAATATCGGTCTGAAACGGGTCGGAATCGTCGGTGGGCCGGTAATGCACATCAATGTTCGACATGTCGGCACGACCGGCGGAATCGAGCCGTTCCACGTGTTTTAACCGAATAGTGGTGCCTTCCGAGCCGGAAATTTTTATCCGGGTAACACCGGCCATGTTCCTTCCAAAATCGAACAACCAAGTGCGTTCGCCTTGTTTTTTCATTTCCACCGCCGGAATTTCGGTAACATTGCGAATGGGATGCAGCGCTTGTGCCGTAATGTTTTGCGACGGAGCACCGGTATTTGTGGAATTTCGCCAGCCTTCGGCCTTAAAGCCGGGCTTGTCCCAGCAGGGTTGTTCAAGCCGCGCATCATAATGTTCAGCGGTATAAATGCTGTTGAAAATGACCGGGCTGTATGTTGTTTGCCAATCCTGACCAGTGCTGATGGTTTCTATCGAACCGTCGGAATAGGTAATGCGTAAATCCAGGCAAAATCTGGGACGGGCGCGCCACGGAGCTTTGTCGAAAAACCACACAGCGGTTGACTGATGATTATACCAACCGTTGCCCAGCAACACACCAATGGCATTTTCACCCAGTTGCAGGTTTTCGGTTACATCGTAAGTTACATAGAGGTTGCGCCGGTCGAAACGGGTATAAGTGGGGTCGAGCCGGTGGTCACCAATTAGCTGTCCGTTAATGGAAAGTTCGTATAACCCAGACACGGCAATGTATGCTTTCGCTGATTCTATTTTTTTTCCTGCGGTGAATTCTTTTCTGAAATACGGCGCAGGTTTAACGTTGTAATCGTGCGTGTCGGTAATCCATTTTCCTTTCCAGTTGGTCTGGTCCATCATGCCGGTTTCAAACCAGGCAACTGGCGACCAGTCGGTCCAGTTATCAGACTCGTCCAATACACGCACATTCCAGAAATAGCGAGTGAATGGTTGCAGTTCCGGCCCATTATAAACCACAGGAATCACCGAAGAATTGATAGTTCCCGATTCCCAGACATTGCCATCTCCTGAAGTAACTTCGGCTTCTGTCATTCCAACAACCAGTTGAAAAGCTTTCTGAAAACTGCCCTGTATTTCCGATTCCATTTGCCAGGTAAACCGCGGGTGGGTTTCATCAATACCGATGGGATTTTGAAGGTGTTCGCATTTGAGATTTGTAACTTTTACCTGAGCTAAAACCTGAAAACTCAAGCATCCTGTTAAAAATAAAACAAACAAAAATAGTTTCTTCATAATTTGATTTTTAAAAAAGTCAAGGCAAATTCAAAGCATAAACATAAAAAAGTCAGGGCGAATTTAAGGTGTTTTCGTACTAAAGTCAGACCGAACCATATAATTCATTCTACCCTGAACCGATAATCCCCCGAGCCGGTTTTTAGGACCAACCGGTCATTTTCTCTTGTTATTTCATGAATTCCGGGAACACCTTCCACATAAGCATTGTTTTCCCAGATTTTTTCATTTCCCTCATAAACGGTCACATTTTCAGAACCATTAAATGGCAACGCAATAGTTGCAGTGGTATTCGCCGGAATAAAAACTTCATGCGTAAATGAACCAGCCTCCTTTTTCCAGTTTGAAACCACTTTCCCTGCCACAGTTTTCACCGAAGAATCCACAAAATCAAGGTCTTGCGGAACATGTGGTTCGATGTGGATTTGCCGGTAGCCTTTGGTGGTTTTGCCTTCCATGGGCGACTGAATACCTGCCAAAAATTTATAAAAATATTCAGTGATAGAACCAAACATCTGGTGGTTATGGGAGTTTTCACCCGACCATTTTTCCAGCAGTGTGGTGGAGTTGTTTTCAATCCAGTAACCAAAGCTCGGCCAGGTTGTTTTGGTAGCCACGCGGTAAGCCAGCTCATTTTCTCCTCCCTCCACCAGCACCGGCCACAGGTATTTGGTGCCAATAATTCCGGTATTCAGATGGTCGTCGCGCATTTTTATATCATCCACAATGGTTTGGAAAACTTTTTCACGGAACCCTTCCGGCACCACATCGCCTATAAGCGCAAGCAACTGGTAAGTTTGGTAGGTTTCATCTGTTCCATATAAAGCCGTTTCCGGGTTGAAAAACTTCCGGTTGAAGTTTTGCTTAATGGTATCGGACAATTCTCTGAAAGATTGGGCATCCGCTGCATAACCCAATTCTTCAGCAATTTTTGAAAGCAGCAGGCTGTTGTAGTAGTAATAAAAAGTGTTTACCACCGGATGGTTCGGACAATCACTTTGTCCCGGAGCGCACCATTCGCCCAGCGAATACCAGTACCCGTCAAAATTATCGATGATGAAAGGTTCAGACGGATCTTCATCTTTTGAACCCAGATTTTTCAGGTATTGCAGGTACTCTTTCATCACCGGGTAATGTTCTTCCAAAATCCGTGTATCGCCATAATAATGATGCATCCACCAAGGGATGAGTATGTAAGCGCTGCCCCATGCCACACCACCGCCCATGCCGCCCACCAGAACCGGAGAGGTATTGGGAATGCGGCCGTTTTCCTCCTGCGAATCGCGCATGTCATTAATCCATTTGGTGTAAAAAGGCGCCATGTGGAAATCGTGCATCGATGCTTCGGCAATCACCTGTCCGTCGCCATTGTAGGCACCTTTTTCGCGGTGCGGGCAGTCGGTAGGGTAACTTTGCATGTTTCCCATTTGTGACCAAATGCCAGCACGGTGAATTTGATTCAGCAGCGAATCGGATGATTCAAAAGTGCCGTTCCGTTCATTGGCCGAACGCACTACCCGACCTTGAACTTTTAGGTGCTCCGGTTTTTGGTTGTCGCCAGTGGTTACTTCAATATAGCGGAATCCGGTGTAAAAAAACCGGGGTTCGTACACTTCCATCTCATTACTTTTAAGGGTATAATCGGTCCATGTCTCTGCATGATAGCGATGTTTGGTACTAAATATATCACCTTCTTCCAGTGGTTTGGGAAACAGCGAATCGTTCAGGGTTTCTGCGCCCCGAATACGAATAACCTGCCCCGGGGAACCTTTTACCTCCAATTTCCACCAACCTGCAATATTCTGACCCAAATCGAACAGAAAAACACCCGGTTCGGGATTGGTTTGTTTTACAGGTTCCAGCGTTTGGGTAACCTCAATGGCGGGTGTCAGTTGCGATTTCAATTTTCCACCCGGATTATTTGCTACGGCAGCAGGTTTCCAGGCAGAATCATCAAAATCTGAATTTGCCCAGCCGGGAAGTTCTTTCCGTGCATCATAATCTTCGCCCCCGTATAAATTATTGAATGTAACCGGACCGTCGGTCGTTTTCCAGGTTTCGTCTGAAACCACCACCTCCCGGCTGCCATCAGAATAAACAATCATCAGTTGCATCCAAAGGGCTGGATTTCCGAACGAGGCGCCGCCACTCCCCCAACTCCATCGCCCTTCTGTTTTCCTGAAGTTCCAAGCGGCGTTGCCCAGCATGGCGCCCGCTGCGTTGGTTCCTTTCTTCAACAAATCAGTGACGCCAAAAGTAGAATACAAAATGGTTTCGCGGTAATCGGTTACGCCGGGGTCCAGCACGTGATCGCCCACTTTTTCACCATTCAGGTATAACTCGTAAAAACCAGCAGCCGTAACAAAGGCAAACGCCTGTTCAACTTCTTTTTCAACCTGAAACTGTTTGCGCAGCAGCGGACTCGCATCCTCAATTTCATCTTGTGTGGTAATCCACTTTGCCGTCCATTCATTTTCATCCAAAATGCCGGTATGAAAAAATGCCGGTTCGCTCCAAACTGAAATTTCGTCATCTAGCCACACACGAACCTGCCAAAAATATGTTGTGTTGCTTTTCAGCGAATTGCCGCTGTATTCAACATTCACGGTTTCCCTGCCGGAAATTTTACCGGAATCCCAAACTAAACCGTTTTCATTCTCCAGTTCTTTAACAGATTCGCCAACAATAACCTGATAAGCAACCTGCTTCACATCACGTTCTTCAGAAAAAATCTTCCATGAAAAACGGGGCTGTTCCACATCCACTCCCAGCGGATTGACGAGGTATTCCACAGTTAAATCTTTAATCTCATATTTCTTTAGAGGTTGACATGAAATAGTCAACAGAAATACAAAAACAATAAAAACCAACCTAAGTGTTCCAAGACTTATAGCAATGCTATTTTTCATAACTAATTAATTTAAAGTTTTCAAAAAGGCCGTAATCCATCATTTGGTAATCTTCTCCTGGGATATCCCTTTCCACGTTTTTCCAGTGTCCCGGGCCTGCAAGTCCGGGAGCAGGATTTTTAAAATGAGGTCCTAATAAATTTTTCAAACTTCCGGTAATTCTTAACTCAATATCATTTTCACCAGATTTTATAAATTCAGAAATATCAAGTTCATAAGGTTCCAATCCAACTAAACCGGCAAATTGATTATTTACCCAAACTTCAGAAACAGTACCATGCCAATTGGGTATTGAGATTTTATAGAATTTGCTTTTGTCGCTTGTTTTAAATGTTTTTTTATAGCTCACTTCCCAACTATAAAATGGAAGACCCTGATTTTTCCAACTTCCCAATTCCAACTTCGGTTTTTTCATATCAATGAACCAACCTGTATCTGCAGGTAACACCGAAAAATTCCCCAAAACATAAATGGGTTCAATTTCAGCAAAAACACTCATTGGATTAACTTCCAGTTCGACTACATTTTTTCCATTTTTCACCAGCTTGCTTATGTCGTAAAGTGGGAAATCCTTATCTAAAAACCATTTGCCGGGGAGTGGATGTACCGGCGAACCATTTACCTTTACTTTAAAGATTTCAGGGCGTTCCACACAAATCTGCATGTCATTATCTGAAATATCCCCTTTTACTTCAAAGGTGTATCTCACAACAAAACCTTCTGTTGAAAAAGTATCGCAGTCAATAATCTGACTCTTGTATTGAACAGAATGATTCCATGGATTTCCCTGAAAACCATATTCGGAAAAAACAATATCAGATGCTTTTGAAAAATAGATATTATTAAATTCATTTTCTTCAAAGATGAGATCGACAAAATCAATCTTTAAGGCATTTTTACTCATGGAATAAATTTCCATTGGGCTATCAGCGTCAATGATTTGTTCATTAGCATTTTGCTCAGGCGAAGTTTTTTCAGTTTCTTCATTAGAAATGAACAACAACAAGCTACCTGCCGGGAAAAGTTTGTAGTTGAGCGTTATGTCTCCTTCTGACACTGAAAATGGAAAGGACTTTAATTCACCTGTAAATGCATCCATTTCAACTGCTGACTTTCCTTTAATTTTCAATCTGCCCTCAGTTTGTTCTTCCAAAGAGGAATTTACCAGAAAGACAAGCTGTCCATCTTTGTATTTTCGCCGATGATGGTACAAATTGCCTCCCATCATATTTGAAAAATGAATTTCAGGATTTTTAAAGTGATTGCTTAGATTATCTTCATCAAGTTGGTTCAACAGAATTATTGAAGAGCTATTCGATTTAAAGAATTCCGCAACTTTGCTGTTAAGTTCTCCGCTAATTCTTTCAGGTATTGAAAATGTAATGATTTTTCCACCCTGTTTTACAAATTCGACTAGGAGTTCAAATGTGTTTTTTTCGATGTTTTCAACTAAAGGAGGAATTACGGCAGTCGAATACTCCCGGTGTCCGACTATAAACTTACCGTTTTCTATTTTGCCCTTGTCTTTTATGATGTTTTCAGAACCCAAGTCATATTCCACCTGTGCTTTTTCCAGCCGGGTAACCATACTTTGGAATTCTTGTCCAATTTTTTCAAGGGTCTCATCACCTTTTGCATACGAGTAGTAATTCCAAAGCGTTGTTGTAGGTTCTAAAATAAGGATATCGTTTATTTGTTCACCATAAGAAAGCGCTACGGATAACCTGCCAAAATAATCATTCAATATTTTATAATGTTGCCACCAGGGGGAATGATACGTAAAAACAGGAGGGTAGTCATATTTACGTGCTCCTTTCAGGGTGCTGTGTGATAAGTGCTGGTTCATAAAATTCACACCCAGCACATAAGTCCAGTCTCCCAATCTTTTCAAATCTTTAAAGGTTACCTCCCATCCTCCTCCACCGTATGTTTCACAAAGTGTTCTTTTATAACCAAGTTGGTTCGCTACGCTGCGCAGTTCTTTAACTGCTCTGACATTTCCAAACTGGGCTCTTGGTGAAGTTTCGTTAAATTGATTGAAAAGCATATCTATGCCGGGCATCTGGTGCCAGGCATACATGGCCATATTGTCTCCACCCTGATTCAGACTGGGCCAGCCATGTTCCCAATAGTGACCTGTCCAGTCGAGGTTATTTTGCTCGCAATATTCAAACCATGGTTTAGCCCATCTGTCTATGAACATCTGCAATAACGTTTCAATGTAGTTGTGTCTTATTTTTTTCCAATCACCAACTTCTTCGTATAAAGAGGGCAGATTCATTTTTAAATCATATCCCCACTTTTTTTGAAACACATCAAACAAATCGGGAGTCCAGCGTATGCCCCCGGATGTTGGTATTTCCGGTTCATCGGTAAAAACTCCCGGAACAGTTATTCCAAATTGATCTCCGGCAACTTTTTCATACCCCTGCATTGTAGTTTCGAGAAACTTTTGAGTAACTCCCGGCACAAGCAAATCCACATATGAAAATCCACCATACCATGGAGATTTGCGGTAATAGGTTTTATGGAATACATAAAACTGACCAGTATTCCCAAAATAATCTGTGATTTCAGATGTTATGTCCAAAAACTCATTTCCTGATTTTAAAAGGCAAATGTAATGCGCTGAGATTGTGTCGGGGAGAATCTGATAGGAGGTCATTTTAAGGCCTTGCCCTTGGTTATAAGATTCTGGCATTTGTGCAGGCACATGCCCTCCGGCAAAACCACTTGGGTAAGAATTTTCATCGTATATCCAGATGTTCAACCCCAACTCCAGTCCTTTTTCAACACTATACCTAAATAACTCAAACCATTCTTCCGACAAGTATTCAGTAATCAGTCCCGGTCGTGGATGAACGAATGCCCCCCCAAAACCTTTATCCTTTAAATCGATCAACATCCTGTCTATTATTTGATGGCTCATTTGGTCATTCCAGACCCATAATGGAGCTGTTCGATACTCTTTAGGTGGACTTTTAAAGAATTCGCTGAGTTCCTGCAGGTTTAATTGTTTTTCATTTTCTGTTTGTTGTGAAAGCCCTAACAAAGGGAACAACCACATGAAAATTGTTATACCCGAAACTGAAAATAAGTTTTTCATTTTTACTGATTATTAGGTTACATTTTTCAATTACTTTTTATTGCACTGTTATCAAATAATTGCCTTCATTTAGTTCAAAATTTCCCGATGCCAAACCATGTATAAGGTTTGGTTCAAATGCAGTATCATTGAGTTTTTTTACTTGAATTTTCTGTGTTAAATCCTTTTCCAGCTTAACAAAGGCTGAAGTGCCGGGAGGAATTTCCAATTCGTAGTTTACCTCAGTCCCAGATTTTTTCCAGTTAGAAACAATTCTGCCAAAAGGTGAAATGTAACTTGAACTGGCATGTTCCAGTTCTTTGGGCACAGAAGGAGTCAGCAGAAATTTTTTAAATCCGGGATAATCAGGATCGGGTTGAATTCCACCTAACCATCGGTAAAACCATTCTGAAACACTTCCGAACATGGGATGACAATTGGAGTAAGTATTGTCGCTTTCTTTCCAGGTTTCCCAGAGGGTGGTGGCACCATTGCTAATCATGAAACCCCAACCTGGGTATTCCGGGCTGTTTACTATCTGAAAAACTTTTTCGGGAGAAACATATTTCGAAAGCACTTCGAGAATATATTTTGTTCCAAAAATACCGGTGGTAAAGTGGCCGGCAGGAGCTTGCTCTATTGCATTTAGCAATGAATCCAAAGCTGAAACTGTTTCATCTTCCGGAACAATATTGTAATAGAGTAAAGTAGCAAATAGAGTTTGCCGGTTGATATTTTCAGTGACGGGTTTGTCCCAGAATTCTTCCTTCAACTTTAATTTTATTTTTTCTGCAAGCTGAGCATAATGTTTTT
>Ga0334898_1003615_pt1 | contig 12294 bp, 8 predicted proteins | sample GraSluR3_MG_10_FD_207228 | JGI IMG/M metagenome (GOLD analysis project Ga0334898, IMG submission 207228) | Sludge microbial communities from methane-producing bioreactor in Wageningen University, Netherlands - Granular Sludge_3_08-R3 | ecosystem: Engineered > Bioreactor > Anaerobic > Unclassified... | reverse complement strand
AAGCAAAGCGTCTCTCCCACTGTGGGGGAAAGCTCCATGCGCTTCCTTACCCTCAAATATTGCGTCAAACTCTGTTGCATTACCGAATATGGGACCAGGAGTCGATGAGATTGTTCCAGTCCTGAAAGCGGGATTCACATGAAGCGCGAGGGCTGAAGATATTTCGAAATTGTCGAGTATACCCGATTTCAGAATCGGTTCGGCTCCACCCGGGCCTTCTTCAGCTGGTTGGAACAGAAAAAGGGCATTTACTGGTATCTCAGTCTCAGTAACTCTCGCAATTACTCCGGCAAGAACTGCCATATGGACATCGTGACCACACGCGTGCATCCAGGCCTCTGTTCTTGACTGATAATCCACGCCTGTCTTCTCTTTTAGTGGCAGGCCATCCATGTCTGCCCTGAGCAGGGTGAAAGGATTGTCACTGTTCTTGTACACATATAAGAGTCCAGTTTCCATTACCTCAATCATCTCGAGTTTCCCAGATGGAAGAGCATCAACGAAATGACGCAACTCTTCTTTCGTTTTGAACTCCTTCATTCCCTGTTCAGGATACATGTGGAGCCTTTCTCTGAGCATATGCAATCTATTCACAGGATTTCCTCCCCATTTTGTTCTATAGAGTATAATAACTTAGAGGTGTCTCGATTGGAAAACAATAGAGTTGAGAGTTTGGGGAATAACCAGGAGAACTTCAAGAAGGCTCTTGATTCAGCTATAACAAAAGCTCCGATCAGAAGTGGCAACAGGATATACCTTACTGACCTCTGGATAATCACATCGATTCCGGAAGAGATAATTGTTGAGCTTCTTACCACCAACAACTTCAAGCTTCCGGAGGAGGCTGTAGCAATTGTTGATGACCGACGCAAGCACAAGAGAGTCCTCTGTGAAACAAGCCACCAGGGTGGCGATAAGTGAATGTGCATCTTATCAGGATACGAGAAGAGCACTAGAAAAGATCTTCTCTTTGCTGGATGTTCGTGGCCTCTTCAAGCGCGGAGATAGAGTTCTCCTAAAGCCAAACCTTCTTTCTGCAAGACCTCCCGAGGAAGCTGTTACTACCCACCCTGCGGTAGTTGATGCCGTTCTTTCGATTCTTCTTGATGCTGGCATCAAACCTGTCCTGGGAGACAGTCCCGCGAGCGGGAGAACTGTGAATGTAGCAAGAGTGGCTGGACTGGAGTCTGTCTGCAAGAAGTATGGAGTGAACACAGTCAGTTTCGACGAAGGTGTTCCGATCAAGACAGACAAGGGTATCTACAGAAGATTCGTTGTGGCTCGGGAGGTTCTGGAAACTGACTCAATCATAAATCTCCCGAAGCTGAAGACGCACTCACAAATGACCATGACTCTGGCGGTCAAAAACACTTTTGGGTGTATAGTGGGTTCTGCCAAGCAAAAATGGCATTTCAGGGCGAAAGACAGAAACGCATTTGCGGATATGCTGATAGATCTGCACAATATCGTCGCTCCTTCATTGAACATACTCGACGGAGTCGTGGGTATGGATGGTAATGGCCCGTCAAATGGCCGGATCATTTCTCCCGGTCTTATTGCAGCTTCTACCAGTGGATTTGCACTTGATGATTATACTGTCCGGATTATGGGGGTAAACCCTCGTGTTGTCCCGACAGCTTTTCGGGCGATTCAACGGAACCTGATACCTCTTTATGAAGTTATGGGTGATTCATACGAATACAGGCGACGTTTCACTCTTCCGGCGACGGCGCCGCTGACATTCGTTCCTTTTGTAGGGTTTTTGAGAAGGTTTACTACCAGATTTCCGGCCATTTCTGGAAGTAGATGCACAAAATGCAGGACCTGTGAGAAGCATTGTCCAGTGAACGCAATCTCAGTAGATAACGGGACTATAGACTACAGAAAGTGTATCACGTGTTATGTTTGTCAGGAAATATGTCCATATGACGCGATTGCTTTCAAGAGATCTATTTTCAGCAAGAGGGGGAAGATCAGGTGAGCTATATTCTTGCTCTGGATCAGGGAACCAGCAGCACAAAGGCAATAGTGTTCAACGAAGATTTCTATGAAGTGGCTTCTGCGCAGGAAGACTTTCAGCAGATATACCCTAATGCAGGGTGGGTAGAACACAATCCGGATGATCTTGTCCATACAACGATGAATGTAATCGAGCAAGCTGTCACAGAAGCTGGTTTGTTCTTCAAGGATATCAAGGCGATCGGTATTACGAATCAGCGTGAGACAGTTGTTGCATGGGATGCAAATACAGGGAAGCCATTACATAACGCAATAGTCTGGCAATGTCGAAGGACCTCGGAACGGTCAAAGATCTTGAGAAAGGAGCATCTCGATTTCATACAATCCAGGACGGGGCTTATACCAGACCCTTATTTCTCTGCCACGAAGATGGAATGGCTCATTAAGAATGTCCCGGAAGTGGAAAGAGCGGCGAGGGAAAAGAGCCTTAGATTTGGAACGGTTGACAGCTGGCTAGCCTGGAACCTCTCTCGTCACAGAGAGTATGTCACTGACGTGAGCAATGCCTCCAGGACTATGTTATACAACATAACCGATCATGATTGGGACAGGGATCTACTGGACTTCTTCGGTATCATGAGGGAGTCTCTTCCTGATGTGGTACATTCGTCAGAAGTGATTGGGGAGTCCGTCTTCGGCCCACCGATAGCGGGAGTGGCAGGAGATCAGCAGTCCTCTCTTTTTGGGCAGACCGCTTTTGAACCAGGAGAGACGAAATGCACGTATGGCACGGGATCGTTCATATTGATGAATACGGGTGACAAACCCTGCTTCAGTCATAACGGCCTGCTTACAACTGTAGCGTGGGGGTTGGATGGAAAGACCTGTTATGCAGTTGAAGGCTCTATCTTCGCTACAGGAGCTCTGATCAGCTGGTTGAAGAATGAAATAGGCCTGATATCGTCTGCAGAAGAGACTGAGAGTCTTGCCAGAAGTGTAGAAAACAGTAACGATGTCTATTTCGCAGGAGCGCTTACGGGACTTGGAGCGCCCTATTGGGACCCATCCGCAAGGGGTCTTCTAATAGGCCTTACAAGAGGAACAACGAAGGCGCATGTTGTCAGGGCGGTTCTTGATTATATAGCATTCAGAACGCGGGAGCTTGTCGAACTGATGATAGAAGATACCGGTATAGGAATAAAGAAGCTACTTGTGGACGGAGGAGTGACAAGAAACAACTTCCTTATGCAACTGCAGTCAGACGTATTGGGTGCCGAAGTGGACAGGTCTGCAATAAGGGAAACCACGGCTCTTGGTGCGGCAATGCTTGCAGGACTTGGCCTCGGACTCTGGAGTATGGATGAGCTCAAGGGAAAGAGAAGAAGTCAGAAGAGGTTTTCACCAGGCCCCAAACGCCGGGACTCGGAGTATTATAGATGGAAAGAAGCCCTCAAGAGGTCTATGAACTGGGTACAGTAGATGAAAACAAGCTCTGCGAAGTGGCGAGATTGGTTGGCAGAATGCTTCGTGGAGGAGAAATGATTTTCCTTGCTGGTGATCTCGGAAGCGGAAAGACTCGCTTTGTGAAGTGTATGGCTGGTGCCATGGGAATCGAAGAGACTCTGGTGCGGAGTCCATCATTCACCATAATAAATGTATATCCGGCTCAACGTCTCACTCTTTTTCATGCAGATCTATTCAGGCTTGACAGCAAGGAAGAAGCCTGGGATACGGGGATCATGGAACTGCTGGATGAGAGAAGCGTTCTGGCAATAGAATGGCCTGAACTCGTTGTGAATGAATTGAGAGAAAGGGTCACAATAACCGTGGAACTCGGTTTTGTGTCTCTCAGTCATAGATCCATGAAGATCACTATTAGTGGTGAGCTCTCCGATATGAGAAAATCACTTTACAGGTATTTAGAACGTTTTTCGGGAGGATAATAATGGCACAGAAGTTTCAACTACTTGAAGAAGCTGCAGCCAGTTCTGACAAGAAAACGCGAATCCCTGAAATGCTGCCAGCTATACCAACAAGAACGAACATGATAGTGTACCCGTCTTCCGTGATGCCAATGTACGTGGGACGAGACAAGTCTCTCGGCGCACTGGAAGAGTCTCTTGCCAAGTACAATCAACTGATATTCCTTGTTTCCCAAAAGGAGATCACCAATGACGATCCGTCGATTGAAGATCTTTATGCAGTGGGAACAGTATCTCGCATTGTCCAGTTAATGAAGATGCCTGACGGGAACTACAAGATCCTTGTTGAAGGTCTCGCAAGAGCGAAGATAACCTCAGTTGAAGAAGACGAGCGAATCCTTCTTCTTAAACTTGAAGTAATCAGACCAAAATACCGAAAGAGCAAGATGCTTGAAGCGCTTGTGAGAAAGGTGAAAGAGCTCGCGTACAGGTATGTGACAATGAGCAGAAGGTTTCCTGACGAAGCACTCGTTGCTCTGGAAGACACGAGGAACCCGGAGAAATTCGCGGATTTTGTTTCTTCCCTTATGCCGTTCCCTCTTGATCAGAAGCAGCGTCTTCTGGAGCTATTGTCTCCAAAGGATAGGCTGGAGTTTCTGCTGGAGCTGCTTACGAAGGAGGTACAGATTCTTTCTCTGGAAGAAGAACTCGACAAGAGGGTTAAAGACAAGATCGAGCAGGGGCAGAAAGAGTACTACCTGAGAGAGAAGATGCGCGCAATCCAGGAAGAACTCGAGGGAGAAGAGGATGTTGAGATAAAAGAACTGAAGCAGGCCGTCCAAGACGGGGATCTTCCAGCAGAAGTTGCTGAAAAGGCCAGACAGGAAATACTAAGGTTGGAGAAGATGTCGACTTACTCTCCTGAAGCTACTGTGGTCAGAACATACCTGGACTGGCTGTTGCACATGCCCTGGAAGAAATCCACCGAAGACGGTCTTGATCTCAAACACGTGAGAGAGTGCCTTGATAGGAATCACTATGGACTCACTGACGTAAAAGAGAGGGTCCTGGAGTTCCTGGCTGCCAGGCAGTTCTCAAAGAATCTGCGTGCACCGATTCTGTGTCTTGTGGGGCCTCCTGGTGTTGGGAAGACTTCTTTAGGAAGGTCAATAGCTGATTCCATGGGCAGGAAGTTCGGAAGGATTTCTCTGGGTGGAATGAGAGATGAAGCCGAGATAAGAGGTCACAGAAGGACATATATCGGTGCACTGCCTGGAAGGATCGTGCAACTCATACGAAAGCTCGGAACAAACAACCCTGTGATTGTTCTTGATGAAGTCGAGAAGATGGGCGTTAGTTTCCAGGGAGATCCCGCCTCCGCTCTTCTGGAGGTCCTTGATCCAGAGCAAAACGATAGTTTCACCGATCATTTTCTGGAAGTTCCCTTTGACCTTTCCAGGGTGATCTTCATAACGACTGCGAACGTACTTCATACTGTGGCTCCTGCTCTTCAGGATAGGATGGAGGTTATTCATATCCCGGGTTACACGGATTCCGAGAAACTGCATATAGCCTCGGATCACATAATTCCAAAGCTTTACACAGAGTACAATATCGCGAGGTCCAGACTGAACATTTCAGAAGGCGCTGTTAAGAGGATTATCAGGGAGTATACGAGAGAGGCAGGAGTAAGAAATCTTGACAAGAATCTGTCGAAATCTATAAGAAAGGCTCTTGTCAGGTTGTCAGAAGGGGAGAAACGGGTAAGAATCACTATCTACAATCTTGAGGAGTACCTGGGAGCTGCTACTTTCAAAGACAGTGACTTCAGGAAGAAGCCGGAAGTCGGAGTTGCCACCGGGCTTGCCTGGACTGCCTATGGTGGAGAAATAATGTACGTGGAAGTGCTTCCTGTTCCCGGGAAAGGTAAGCTCTTCACGACCGGACAGCTTGGAGAAGTGATGAAAGAATCGGCGCAGATCGCAATAAGTCTGGCACGCAAACTATGCCACGAGGCGGATCATGCCGCCACCTTTGAAAAGATGGATTTCCACATTCACGTTCCCGAAGGAGCGGTTTCCAAGGATGGACCTTCAGCAGGAGTTGCCTTGTCGACAGCCATAGTATCAGCTGTCACTGGCATACCTGTCAGGCATGATATCGGGATGACCGGTGAAATCACGCTTAGAGGAAAGGTTCTCCCTATAGGTGGTCTAAAGGAAAAACTCATGGCTGCTTATCGAGCGGGATTGAATGCCGTTATTATCCCGTCAGCAAACAAGAAAGATCTTGACAAGATCTCCGATGAGATCAAGTCAAGACTTCAGTTTGTTTTCGTTGAGGATGTCAGGCAGGTTCTGGAAGAATGCCTGGAGAAAGAGAGTGTTCAGAAGAGCTGAGCTTGTAAAGACTATCTTCTCACCCGGCGATTATCCACCACCGATAACCGCGGAGTTTGCATTCGCCGGGCGATCCAATGTCGGGAAATCTACTCTTCTCAATGCACTTCTCGGAGTGAAGCTTGCACATGTTAGTGGGACCCCGGGCAAGACAGCGTCGATAAACTTCTACAGGGTTGATAATCGGTTTTTCTTTGTTGATTTGCCTGGTTACGGTTTTGCCAGGCGTTCCAGGACAGAACTGGAAAGGTGGCGTCAACTTGTTGAGGACTACTTTGCCCGTCGCGCAGGCATTGCAACGCCTGTAGTTCTGATCGATATCAGGCACTCTCTGCAGAAAGCAGATATGATGATGCTCGATTATCTCAAGGCAAGACAACTCGCGTTCATAACAGTGCTCACAAAGAGGGACAAATTATCCGGAAATCAGTTCAGTATGATGCTTTCTTATCATGAGAAACAAGCTCGTTCTCTTGGTGCTCTTGAGGTCTTCCCTGTTTCAGCCGTGTCAGGGAGAGGGATACAGGAGCTGAGAAAAGGGCTGGAAGTGATTGCCAGGAACTACTCTGCCGATAAGAGATAACGCCTGTTGTGATTCTTGATTATTTCTCCCAGCTTTCTGGCGCTGCCTCTCGGTTTAAGCTCAAGCGTCTTAAAATCAGTCTCAAAAAGCCCGCTTTGCGTGGAGTAACCAAGATTCCACTCGAAGCAATCCATGAGAGGATGGTACATAAACGAAGCTAGCTCTATTCCGTTCCTGGCAGCCTGGTTCATAACACGTACGGTAGCTTCTATGCAGTTGATTCTCCCCTCATCGTTGAGAATTCCGGTACCTTCTACGGTAAGAAACAATGGCATTTGAAAACGTCTGGCTGCTTTCTGAATGGTTTTCTCCAGCGTTTTTGAATACTGAACATCCTGGCTACTATGCCGTGAAAGAACTGATCCGGGAGCCTCCAGAGTCGCCTCTTTCCCAGGCATCACTTGTGCGCCGTTATGATCGAGTCCTACAAAATCTGCAGTGCCCTTGATTTCAGGCAGAACTACCTTACTCTGCGTCAAGTTGAGTTCTCCGAACGACAACGCATCAAATACACAGAACTCCTTTGAGGAAAGCGCATGGGATGAGAAATTGCCGCGCAATCTATCCCTTAATGCAAGCCTGCAACCGGGAGTTTCTTGTGTGAGACTTACGATTGCTTTCGGGAAGAGGGATTTGATTGTTCTGTACGCTTGAGAATGTGCTACCAGGAGATTCCTGAGGGTTCTGCAAGCACGAGCATTATCCTGCACGTTAGGAGGCCAGGTCCCCAGCAAGTATGACTTTCTTGCGTAAGTGTCAGGCTTGTTTATTGTTATCCAGATCTTCACAAGGTCTCCAAGCTCATCCGTGACAGTCTCAACATATCTTCTGAAGTAACCTAAGTTGTCTTCTCTCTCCCATCCACCAAGATCAGTGAACCATCTCGGGTTAACAAAGCTGTGCAGTGTGACTACAGGAATTATCCCTTCCTGAACAAACCTTTTGACAAGAGTACGGTAGTTCTTGAGTGCCTCTCTCTCGAATCTATGTTGCCTTGGTTCGATTCTTGCCCATTCTACTGAGAACCTGTAGCAATTTGCGTTAACTTCAATAAGCGCCGCAAGATCACGTTCAAGATGATTCAGGCTGTCACATGCCTTTCCTGAGACGTCCCCGTTTACAACACTACCGGATTGCTCCCAATCGTACCAGTCAGAGAAGACGTTATCACCTTCGATTTGATGACCGGAAGAAGAAACACCCCACAAGAAGCTTCTGCCAAGTTCACTCATATAGATCACCTGTATATATTGTACCACCCTGGCTCAAAACAAATAAGTTAGCCACTGTGTCATACACTTTGTACAGATTAAGAGAGTATTCAAAGGGGAATGAACCATGAAGCATCGTGCTGGTATTCTCATAAGTGCAGTAGTGATCTTAAGTGTTGCATTACAAGCAGGTTTTTCCGGGCAGATTCGTCTTGCAGGGACTATTGGGCCTGCTCCTGCAACCCTTCTCTACGACGGACAGTCTAATCTTCTTCTCGTGGGGGGGTGGGATGGTACCCTCAGGTGTCTTGATCCTTCCTCTCTTTTGGAAAAAGAAGCTCACCTCTTCTCAGATTCCCCCATCATTGCACTTGTGTCTTCTTCCGACTATCAGAGGGCCTTTGTTGTTACTGAAGACGGAATCATTGGAACCTTCAGATCAGACCAAGACCAGAAGATCGAGTTTTTCTATGATGCTGGTAACAGTACTGGAACCGCAGTTCTTCATGAGCAGAAGATGATCCTGCTACTTGGCAACAATGAAGGTGAGGTTCTCTGCCTGGATGCACATTCGGCAGAACTCCTCTGGACAAGAGTGATTCATGATAGGGGGATTCATTCCCTGCAGATCTGTGAAAGAACCAGCACTGGTTATTCCATATCATATGACGGTACTTTGTCTTCTTGGCGTTTGGAGGACGGCTCGATTGTGTGGAAACGAACTATTGGAGCTGCAAAACCAGGCATGATAATACTTCCCGAACGAGAAATCCTGTGTCATGCAGGTGAAGGGAGACAGTTTTTCTTCCTGAGCATGTTAACAGGAGAAGTTCAGGAAGTAGTTTCTGTACAACATGAGGTTGCAGTGATGAGATATGTGGATGACAAAGGACTGCTGGTTCTGGGGCTTGAAAATGGCTTCATTGAGTTCTGGAACGTTGAACCTGTAGAAATGCTCACCTTCTTCAAAGCTCATGAGGAGAAACTGGTTGCACTTGATATTTCTCCAGACGGAGCATGCTTGTTTTCTGCTTCATACGATAACTCCATCAGCTCCTGGGATGTCATATCAACGGATTTTCGTGCAACAAACGAAGGACATCGCTGGCATATCTCTGCTGTTGATTACAATAGAGAACTGGAACTACTTGTTACGGGTTCATTTGATAACACGGCGCGAATATGGGATCTGAAGAAGAAACAGTGCATCGGCGTTTTCGAGCATGCAGGTTGGGCGGTTACAGCGCTTGCAGCAAACACCTCTGGTTCAAAGATTTTCACCGGTGACACAAGCGGGCTGATCAAGATCTGGAGCACTCTAGGAGGTTTTGAGATCACTGAATTTAAGGGTCATACTGACAGAGTGCAGGCGTTGTGCCTTGACAAGGCTGAGAAGACACTGTTCTCCTCGTCCCGGGATGGAACTGTCCGGGCCTGGAGTCTATCTGAAGGAGGAGAAGTTAAGATCCTTAATCGCGATTCAACCGCCGTAAACGCACTCGTGCTTTCTCCAGATGGAGACTTGCTGGTGGGAGGCAACTCACGAGGAGAAGTAATAACCTGGAATCTCTTGGATATGTCTATCGAAGCAGTTATTGCCAGGAAAGGGACTCGAGTCCATTCATTAGCACTGAACAGCACCGGAGATGTTCTTGCCATTGGTTACTCAGACGGAGCGATTACCCTGGTCAGTTTGACAGAGATGCTTGTTAAACATGATATCAAGGCTCATGAAAGCTGGGTAAGCAGCCTCCTTTTCTGCTGTGATGATGAGTTGATTGTCACGGGTTCTCAAGACGGCACCATAAAAGTCTGGCAGACTGGAAGTGAAATCAGTCTTTTGTCTACTGTAAAAGGCCACCCAGCAGGGGTGAGAGCGCTTGCTTACATCCCGGAATATAGCGCTGTTGTCAGTGGGGGTGGCTGGCTTGACAGCACGATAAAGATCTGGAACATCGAGTAACTTCAATGCAGAATAACTCTGATTAATATTGCTTTTCAGTGTTCTTGACTGAAAGGTGATCGACAAGGTCGTAAATAATCGGCATGAAGAACAGTGTGAATAGCATACCCACGGCAAGACCGCCAATTATCATTATTGCAAGCGTTCGATTGATCTCGGATCCTTCGGCCCGGGAAAAAGCCATCGGTATCAAAGCCATTGCAGTGGTAAGCGTAGTCATGATGATCGGTCTTGAGCGGATCTCTGCTCCTTCAATGATTGCCTGCCTTTTCGGAAGTCCCTGCTTAAAACGCAGGTAGTTGATGTTCGTAACCATTACTATACCGTTGTTCACTGTAAGCCCCGCAACAGTAAGCATACCTATCAGGGCACTGATATCTAGATCCAGGCCGAGTACGTAAGTCACCAGGGTTACACCTACGAGGGACATCGGAATAGTGAAGAAGATGATCAGAGGATATACGAAAGACTCAAACTGAGCACCGATTATAAGATACATCAGTACAATGCCAATTATGAGAGCTATGATGAACTGGTCAAAAGCTTCGTGCATAAGATGCGCCTGGCCACCTACAGCTTTTCTCATGGAAGCGATTTCCTCATCTTGGTCGAGCAGGTCCATGACTTCCTGCTCTGCATCACTGAGCGGTCTGTCTGCTACGTTGGCCTGTACAAGTGAAATTCTTTGGCCACCCCGGTGGAATATCGTCATGGGACTCTCAGCTACTTCAATGGAAGATATCATGCCCAGGTAAACATCGTCCCCTATCATTGACGGGATTTCCAGTCTTTCGATCTTCTCAGAAGTCAGTTCTTGGACAGATTGGTAGACCTTTATTGGTAGAGTTACGCCATCGACAAAGATGCTACCAGCATCGAGACCGATCGTATAAGGCTGCAGGGCACCTACTGCCTGCATGAAGTAGACACCGGACAATAAAGCCCTGCTTCTATCAATACTTACCTGATAAGCAAGGTGTTTCTGATCGAAGGAGGTGCTGAAGTCCTGAAGGCCTTCCACATCAGAAATGAGAGACATAACCCTTTCGGTCATGTTTTCAAGCTTTTCCAGGTTTTGCTCGTAGAGAGTTATGACAATATCCTTGCCAAAGAGAGCCTCAAGCTGCAAACCCTCGTAACTCAAGTCTATTATTGCATTCCATTCATCTAGAAGCGGTACCAATGAATCACGTATTTCTGCTGCCAGCTGCTCTGACGTCTTGAGTCGATCCGTCGGAGGAACCAGGGATACTTGAATACTACCCATATTCTCTGCTCCACCAAGAAGAGCGCTTATGATGTCGCCTGTTTGACCGCTGGTGCTGTAGATCTGTGTTATATGGTAGCTATCTTTGTTCTCAAGAAGGTAATTCTCAGCTTCAGCTATTGCGCCTGCAGTAACATGGAATGGCGAGTTTTCTGGAAGTGTGAGATTGACGGTTATCATGCTACTGTCAATCCTTGGTATGAAATCCAGTCCCTTCAACAAGAGACCGACAAATCCCAGGGCAAACACCAGCAAGAAGATGCCTACAGTAGCAAGTTTTCTTTTCAAGAGGAACTGAATCGTCTTTGAATACCACACACCTGTCTTCACTGAACGCTTCTTCTTACATTTGACGAACCGCATCAGACCGGGGATGATCGTGAACGCGACCAGGAGGGACCCTGCAAGCGTAAACGCCAGGGCAAGAGCAAAGAACTTGAAGACCTGGGCAGCGAAACCTGTGATGAAGGCAAAAGGAATAAACATCGCGAGAGTTGTCGCGGTTGAAGCGATTATCGCGCCGGCAACCTCACCCCCGCCGGTTCCAGCTGCTTCTGGGACACTCCTGCCTCTTTCCAGATATCTGTATATCGCTTCAAGTACAACGATACTGTTGTCGACGAGCATACCGACACCCATGGTGAGTCCGCCCACTGTCATTAGATCGAGCCCGAGACGGCTGAAGAACATGAAAACAAGCGCCATCGTAAGTGACAGGGGAATGGAAGCTGCAATGATCAGTGTAGCACCAAGGTTTCTGAGAAAAATGAATATCACGATCGTTGCTACGATCGCACCCATCAGCAGATTTCTGAAAAGGCCACTGATAGCGCTCTCGGTGAAAATGCTCGTATCGGTTATCGTGTATACAGTAGCCTTGGGGTGAAGCTCTTGCCAGTACTCGATCGCCTGCCTTATTCCTCGAGCTACTTCAACAGTATTGGCTCCTCCTTGTCGAAAGACAACGAGGACAGAAGCATCTTCACCGTT
>Ga0334898_1003609_pt1 | contig 12311 bp, 8 predicted proteins | sample GraSluR3_MG_10_FD_207228 | JGI IMG/M metagenome (GOLD analysis project Ga0334898, IMG submission 207228) | Sludge microbial communities from methane-producing bioreactor in Wageningen University, Netherlands - Granular Sludge_3_08-R3 | ecosystem: Engineered > Bioreactor > Anaerobic > Unclassified... | reverse complement strand
AAGTGCACGTGAAGGATGGGGAAGCCACGAGGGTGACGCCGATCCGGATCAACGCGACCGATGTGGATGCACCGGGCAAGAGCGCGCTTGGCAAGTGGGCTGGGATCAGCTATGTGCCGGCGGATGCAGAAGTGAAGGGGTACATCGACTCGGTGAAGGGTATGTATGCTGCCAAGACCGCTGCTCCGAAGAAGGAAGCCGCTCCTGTAGTGAAGGAAGAAGTTGCTGTTGCTCCAAAGGCACCTGCAGCTCCTGCGATGCCTGAAGTGGATAAGGACGTGATCGTCAAATCCAATGATGGACAAAAGAATTTCAATCTCTATGTCGTGCATACCAATGATGTACACGGTCGTATTGAAGGAAGCGACAGTGTGGTTGGGTATGCCAGACTCGCCACTTTGGTGAATATGGGTCGTTCGGTAACCAATAAGAACCTCTTGTTGGATGCCGGTGATGCGACACATGGAACCTTGCTCACCAACTTGTTCGAAGGTGAGACCAGTGGTGTGTTGCTCGATATGCTCGGCTATGATGCCATTGTTCCCGGAAACCACGATTTCAACTATGGCAAGGATAGGTTGATTGAGGCTGCCAAGCTTGCTCAGCAGTACTCGAACCTCCGTGTGCTTGCTGCGAATGTCTTGGATGAAAATGGAAACATGGTGTTCCAGCCCTACCAGCTCTATTACTTTGACGGATTCACAGTCGGTGTGATTGGAGTATCCACTCCCGACACCGAGACGAAGACCCATCCGAAGAACGTACAGGGACTTTCGTTCATGAGTGATGAAGTGATCTATGGAGCTCAGGCTCTTGTCGATGAAGTGAATAAGCGAGCCGATTATGTTATCGCATTGTCCCACCTTGGACTCGATGAAGATGGTTCCTACGGTGTGACAAGCAAGATGGTCGCTGAGAATATTGACGGCATTGATTTGATCGTCGATGGACACAGCCATAGCCTTCTTGAAAACGGTATGATGGTTGGTGATACCTTGATCGTCTCAGCCGGTGAATACATGGAGAATATCGGATTGGTCGAAATTGCGGTACGCAACGGCAAAGCTGCCGGAGAGACTGCACTGTTGATCCCCGCCTCCAATGTTGCCGATCCTTCGCAGAACGAATATGCGAAGATGCTCGGAATCACCGAAGTGAAGGCAGATCCGAAGGTTGTCGCTTATGTGGAATCTCAGAAGGCCAAGCTGGATGAGATCACCAATGAAGTCGTTGCCTACACTCCTGTCCATCTTGACGGCGAGCGCAACAATGTCAGGACCAAACCCACCAACCTCGGCAATATGATTGCCAAGGCGATGGTCGAGGCTTCTGGCGCGGATGTCGCTCTCACCAATGGTGGTGGAATCAGGGCTTCGATTCCTGCTGGCGATGTGACCCGTGGTGACATCATTACCGTTCTGCCGTTCAACAACACAGTTGTGGTTGTCGAAGTTACCGGTCAGGATATCTATGATGCACTCGAATGGGGTTACTCGAGACTGCCCGAATCCAATGGTGGATTCCCGCAGACCGCCAACATGGCGATCGTCTACAGCCGATTCAGTGATCCTGGCAACAGGATCAAGAGGGTCTTGATCAATGGCAAGGTTGTTGACCGCAACGCCACGTACAAGTTGGCCACGAATGACTTCATGGCTGCAGGTGGTGATGGTTACACCATGCTCGACAGACCGATCGTGATGTACGGACGTGGTTTGGACGAAGTCCTCACCGAGTACATGGTGAAGTACAATAAGAAATAGTACTTTCATAAAAGAAATCCTTCAGCCGCCCGGAAACGGGCGGCTGTTTGATTGGAACGATATATAGTTTGAGAATTCTGAACAGGTGGTGTACAATTGTGGTTGAAGGGGAACGGTATGTCCTCCCTCATTGTGTGATGTTCCTCTTGGTTGACAGGACAGCAAACCGAAGCCCCGGTGTTTGAGTATGTTCATGAATCAGGAGGCTTAGTATCATGGATGCATCGCTGAAAAGACCTATCTACCTGACTGTAGGATTGGTGATTGTTCTTGTGGTGATTCTTGTGATTTCAGGTTCCAACACCAGTTTGAACGTATTTTCCATCATCATCATCCTTGGACTTATTGCTCTTGTATGGTTTAAATTTTTTAAAGAAAAAAATTCACGAGGACCTTCTCCCATCGATTCACTGGATAATGTGACGTCCATGCCAAAGCAAGCTCCACCAAAAGAGGATCAATTGGCTGAGGATGAGGATGTACGGACTAGAACTGGTGCTCCTTGTGAAAAAGCGGGCCTCTATGTGTGCAAGGATCATCCGAAGAGAACGGTGAGCATGAAGGAAGGGAACCGCTTTCCTCCTTGTCGTGGTGATAAGAAGGGACATTCCACTGTATGGATTTTGAAGGAGTGAAGCCTTTGTGGGAAATCATTTTCCCGGAATATAATTTCTCTCCAGAATTATTGATTAAAATGATGTGAAGTTCTACAGTATCCCATTATGAAATTGTTGCGTTATCTCTATGCCGTGTTGTTTCTTTCATGTTGTCTGATGACAAATGTGCAGGCTGGACCGATGACTCTTTCTTTGGAGGATGCACTCGATCTTGCCTTGCAGAACAATCTATCACTCAAGACCACTGCGTTGGACGGTAGGTCCGCAGAACGGGATGTCGATACCGCATGGAATCTTTTCCTCCCATCGGTGAGTGCGACACTGTCCAACAGCGGGTCCACTGTCGTATTCCAGGACAATCCCATCATCAAAGCTACCACAAACACCAATACCGGTCTTTCAGCAGGTTTGGGTGTAAGGTTCCAGCTCAATCCTGCGGTGAAGGATCAACTTGAATCATACGATGTCGCATGGTCCCTTCAACAGGTGACCTTTGATCAGGCGGCGACCGAGGTCAAGCGGAATGTCACCAAGTTGTTCTACTATCTATTGGCTGAGAAGTCCAATGTGGAATTGCAGAGGAAGAATATCGCATTGGCTGAAAAGCAATATATGAAGGTGAATGCCAATTTTGAAAGTGGGTATGCTTCGGAATTGGATCTGCTTTCATCCCAGCTTGGTCTTGAGAGGCTCAAACCTGCGCTCCAGCAGACACTGAATGCCTATGAGGGGCAACTGTTGGCCTTCAGAGTGGCCCTTGGCCTTCCTCTCGATACGGAACTGGAGCTTTCCGGGACTTTGCCCGACAAGCGGTTGGAACGATCGCTGCAATCCTTGCAGGAACAGATCGAGGGGACCTATTCACTCAGATTGTTGGATCTCAACCGAAAGTCCCTGCAGGTGACCAGACAGTTGCAGAGAAAGAGTTCCCTGATGCCCACACTTTCCATCTCAGGTCAGTACAACATGAATCTATGGAATGACAAGAGTATTGAGGATTTTGTGGATTCAGCCCAATACTCGGTGAGTGTATCCATCCCATTGGATGGATATATTTCTGGAAGTAGGACCCAAAACGCACTTGATAAGATTGATGATTCGTTGGACACATTGGCTGTGAGGAAACAACAGACTCGCATCCAAATAGAACAGGCGGTTATCACAAGAGTGCTCACGCTACGAAATCTGACGGAACAGATCGAGGTGGCCATTGCCAACAAGGATCTCTCCAAACGTGTGTTGGAGATGCAGATGGCACAGTATGAAGCGGGCTATACCGATTATTTGAATGTCGAGAAGGCCCAACAGGATGTGTTGTCGGCTGAGCAACAGATTGTGTACCTCAGGTACCAATACGCAACCGCTCTTGTCGATCTAGCGTATGACCTCCAGATCGATATTACACAACTGTAGGAAAATACAAGGAGTTTAATTCCATGCAATATAATGAAAAGCCGAAGAAGAGCAGGGTGGGTCTGATCATCCTTTTGTTATTGATCATTGGTTCGGTGGTGGTCATCATCATCAATCCCTTTACCTACCTGAAAGAACTTGGGGCGGAACGAATGGAACAGGATACCGCCACTGACGAAGAGACCATCCTCTCGGTACAGACGGCCAAGGTGGATACCGATGATCTACGATCATATATTGAAACCAATGGAAACGTTGTGGACACCAACACACTCGATATCTACCCGGAAGTATCGGGGAAGCTCACCTATCTTGGAGTGAAGAAGGGAGATCGTGTGGAAGAGGGGAATGAAGTGGCTAGGATCGATCCTTCCCGACCGGGTATGACGTATCGTGTGACATCGATCGATTCTCCTGTAAAGGGGACTGTGATGGCGGTGAATTTTCCCGTTGGTTCCACAGTGGCCCCCCAGATGGCGCTGATGCGAATCGGAATGCTGGGAAATCCCGAAGTCGAGGTTCCTATCGCTGAACGGTATATAGGGCAGGTGGATGAAGGGGCCGAAGTGGTGGCCACATTCAAGGCCTATCCCGGTAGAGAGTTCAAAGGTGTGGTGGTTCGCATGGCTCCTGTGCTTGATCCTGTGACAAGAACCCTGGAGATCGGTATCTCACTCGAGGATCCCGAATCCTTGATCAAGGTTGGGATGTTTCCTTCGGTGAGAATCTATACGGGAAAGGTGGAGAATGTTGCGGTGGTCGATCGTTCAGCTGTCCTGTACGACGGCGAACAAGCCTACGTCTTCCTGTATCAAAAGGGAGTAGCGGTACGACAACCCATACAGTTGGGCCTCGTGGTCGAACAGCGGGCTGAAGTGGTGGAAGGTCTTTCTCCTGGTGATGATGTGATCGTACGAGGACAAACCTTGGTAAGAGATGGCGTACCCGTACAGCTTGTTGATTGAGGGAGTTTTCGGATGAGTCTCACACATACCATAGTACATAGACCTACCACGATCATCGTCATCTATATCCTTCTCACTGCTCTCGCACTGGTGGTGCTTCCCAACCTTGGGGTGGAACTGTTTCCTGAGATCGATCTGCCGATGGTGGTGGTCTTCACCTCCTACACCGGCGCCAGTCCCGAGACTATGGAGGAGAATGTCACCAAACGGATTGAGGGGGTGATCTCCAATGTGGGAGGCATCAATACCCTTTCATCCACCTCATCCGAGGGGTTCAGCATGGTAATGATCCAATTCGATTACGGAACCGATCTAGACAAGGCCACCCGTTCGATCGACGACAACCTGAACCTCATCACCGACATCCTGCCCGAGGATGCGTCCGCTCCCACGATCTTCCGACTGAACACCGATATGATGCCGGTGATGAACATAGCTGTGGTGGGACGTGCCGGTCAAGATGAAAATGAATTGCGACGAATAGCCCAGGAAGTGGTGCAAACAAGGCTTGAACGAGTGCCAGGTGTGTCCACCACCAGTGTGAATGGAGGCCAGGACGAGTTCGTGCGGGTTGCTGTAGACCAGAATCGCTTGGATGCCTATGGGATCACACTTTCCCAGCTAGCCCAAGTCCTCTATCCCCAGAACTATCAGATCGGATCGGGTACCATTACCGAAGGCGATACCGATTACCTAGTGAGGACCGATGCCCAATTCTCCAATCTGGATGAAATCCGCAATGCGATGGTGATGGCTGTTCCAAAGATGAATGCGATGGGACAGGTGGTATCCAACAGCGTCGTTACGGTTGCGGATGTGGCCGATGTCTCCTATGCATTCAGGGATGCAACCAGCAGGGTCTATATCAATGGTGAGCCGGGAGTATATATCTCGGTCTCCAAGGAATCGGATGGGAACAGTGTCCAGGTGGCGCAATCGGTACGGGATGCGATCCAGGAGATGGAGAGTGATCTCCCTCCATCGGTGGGACTCTACGTTGTGATGGACACCACCACCATGATCGATTCCACCATGGCAACGGTATACCAGTCTCTGCTCTATGGAGTGATTCTTGTGATGGTGGTGCTGTTCATCTTCCTCAGGAGTTTGAAATCCACCCTCATCATCGGCATCTCCATCCCGATTTCCATGTTGATCACCATACTTGTCATGTTCTTCCTCGACTATTCATTGAATTTGATGACCCTCACAGGATTGATATTGGGCTTGGGAATGACAGTCGACAGTTCGATTGTGGTGTTGGAGAATATCTTCCGCTACCGTGAGCGGGGTTCGAAATTGAAAACCGCCGCAGTGTTGGGGACAAAGGAGATGGTGGTGGCCATCGCGGCCTCCACATTGACCACGGTCTGCGTATTCGTACCGATCGTACTGCTGAGGAACAATCTCGAGATGTTGGGAGAGATCCTTACCCCGATGGCAGGTACCATCATCATTTCACTCCTATCTTCCCTTGTCGTCTCCGTCTCCCTGATCCCAGTGCTCACCAGTTCGTATGTGAAGGTGTACACCAGAAAGCAAAAGCCTCTTAAATTGAGGATTCTCCGATGGATGGATGACACAATGGAACGGGCGTTCGAAGCCTTGGATCGTTCCTACAAGAAGGTCTTGGGAGTCTGTATCGACTACCGATGGATCACACTACTTTTGGTGGCGTTGATTCTGGTGATCACCTTCCAGGCCTTCAATGCGATGGACACCACACTCTATCCCACAATGAGCGAGACCTCGGTCACGTTGCAAGTCACCTTGCCGGAAGGGACCACATTGGAAGCCACCGAAGCGGTGCTGCGTGATCTGGAATCGTATGCGCTCGATGAGCTGGTGGGATACAAGGACGTCATCGTCACCATCGGTGGAGGAGGTCTGTTCGGCAACGGAAGCACCAACAATGGATCATTGCAGATCACGTTGGACGAGGATGCCTCCGTTTCGGATGATATGTTTTCCATCCAAGAAAAGCTGAGACGCCATTTCTCCCGATATCCAGCGGCATCATTCTCCTACTCTTCGATGTCGATGGGATTGGGAAACGTGAATCCCGTTGATGTGATCGTGAAATCGGATGACCTGGACAAGGCGGCAGCGACCGCTTCGATCATTCGTGATCTGATTGTGGAACATGTGCCCGGTATCACGGAAGTGGCCACCGATTTTGATGAGGGGCTACCCCAACTGGAGATCGAAATCGATAGGGAACGCGCCTATTCCTATGGTCTGACGATGCAAGGCATCGCAAGTGAAATTTCCAACAGCATCAATGGAATCACTGCCACACGATTGAAATCGGAGGGGAATGAGACCGATGTGGTGGTGATGTTGCGCCAAGAGGACAGATCCGACCAGGTCGATCTGGAAAAGATATTCGTACGTACCTCGGGTGGGAGGAAGGTATCGGTGGCGAACTTCGCCACCATCGGCCGCTCAACAGGACCGGTGTCGATCAACCGTGAAGACGAGATGAGGGCCGTCCATGTCACCGGAGGCTTGGCCGAAGGGTATGCCTCGGCTACCGCCGAACAGGAGATCAAAGCTCTGCTTGATGAGAAACTGGTGGTTGAAGACGGCGTATTCATCGAATATGGTGGAGATTTCGCCGACATGAATGAAATGTTCACCCACGTACTGATCATACTCGCCCTTGCGATCGTTCTTGTCTTCGGGGTCATGGCGAGCCTATTCGAATCGTTCAGGAATCCCTTCATCATCCTGCTCTCGATGCCGTTGATGCTGATCGGAATTGTAGCGATCTACTTGATCACCGGTGAATCCTTCAGTCTCATCAGTGCGATTGGAACGGTGATCCTCGCAGGAATCGTGGTGAACAACGGAATTGTGCTGATCGAGTACATCAATCTGTTGCGCAAACGTGGCATGGATATCAGGACAGCCTGTATCGAGGCGGGTGGAAGTCGACTAAAACCTATCCTCATGACCAGCTTGACCACGATCTTCGGAATGGTACCGCTCGCTTTCTTCGGCGGACAGGGAGCTGAACAGATCCAACCGATCGGACAGACGATCGTGGGAGGAATGGCGATAAGCACGCTTATGACCATATTCTTCACACCGACTCTCTACCGCCTGTTCAACCGTGACAAGACACGTCGTGATGTGGAGGATATCGCGAATCTGATGGAGGAGGATGCATAGTATGAAACGAGTGGAGATCATGGCTGCGCAAGCCATACAACAAGATATTCTGGATGCCTTCGCCCTCTTCGGGGTGCCTCCCCACTATACTGTCGTACCAGCTGTCCACGGCAGGGGGAACACCACTGCCAAACTCGGGGATGCGGTATGGCCGGAAGAGAACTTCATGATGATCATCTATTGCGATGAGGACGTGGTGCAACGCATCGAGCGTTCACTCGAGCTGGTCAAGAAGAAGTACGATCATGAAGGAATCGGTTGTTTCGTGCTATGATTCCCATCAGATGATAGGTGAGTTTGGCCACGGTATACTCGCAATGGTGCATCTGGTGCATCGGCGCGAGTTCCACCACATCAGCCCCCTTGATCGTCCTGTCGGTGCAAAGTGAGGAGAGCAATTCCACCGCATCCCACCAGAACAATCCTCCCGGTTCGGGAGTCCCGGTGGCTCCCATCAACGATGCATCGAAGACATCCACATCGAAGGTGATGAAGAGCGAAGAGGGGAAATCTTTGGGCAGTGTGGTTGTTCCAATCCTTCCAAACAGCTGTGAAGCATCGTGGTGCGATACTCCGAACTGCGTTCTGGCTGCAAGTTCCTCACTACTGTAATTTCTGATGCCCACTTGATGCAACCGGATCCCCTGTTCCACCGCACGCCGCATCACACACGCATGGCTGTAGGGTGAGCCCTCATAGGTATCGCGAAGATCCATATGGGCATCGAATTGCACGATACCCACCTTGTCGGTCAATCCTTGTTCTACGATATAGTTAATCGCAGCATTGGTGATGCTGTGTTCCCCACCTAGGAAGATCGGTACATGGCCTGCCGAACATACCTGTTGCATGAGATGCGCACCTTCGGTGAAAATCTCCGCAATCTTGCGATCGGATCCACAGCCAATGGCATGGTGGGTATGGATTCCCAAGTTTCCCGGTTCACCAAAGCCTTCGACAATAGTCTCCAATTGTTCCGACGCCTCAAGTATCGCTCGGGGACCATCGGCGGTTCCACCCATATAGGAGACGGTCCTCTCGAGTGGAAAGGGTATGATATGGAACAGGGCCTCTTCGGCTGGAGTATTGGGATATTCGGATTGTAGGAAATGGGGTTGTGCCATCTTCATCACCTCAAGAGAGTCGGTACTTGTAATCTTCGTAGGAGAAGCGTCTCACCACATGATAGGAGTCGTCCCTCCAGATCGCGATATCGGGAAGCGCGATTCCATTGAATGTGTTCGTTTTCACCATCGTGTAATGCATCATGTCTTCGAACACCACCCGATCTCCAATCTTGAGGGGCGTGGGACAGACATATTCACCCACCTGGTCTCCAGCCAAGCAGGAGTTTCCTCCAAAGCGAATGATTTCGCCTCCAATCGTCGGTTCCTGGTGTGGTTGGAGAATTTCCATTCCTCCAACCCGGGGAGTGTACGGCATCTCAAGACAATCGGGCATGTGGGCCGCGAAGGAGGTGTCGAGCATCACCGTCTTGGTAGAGCCGTTCTTCACGATATCGAGGACAGTTGCCACGAGTACTCCCGTTTCCCATACAAACGCCGCTCCCGGTTCCAATATAAGCTCCAAGTGCGGATGCCGATCATGGAAATCGGTAAGGATGTGCACCAGGAGATCCTGATCGTACCCTTGTCTTGTCACCAGATGACCACCACCCAAATTCAACCACTCGATATCGTCGAGTAGGTGACCGTACAAACGCTCGATTTGTTCCAATGTGGGCTGAAGTTCCTCGGCTCCGCTTTCACATAGGTTGTGCGAATGCAGACCAGATATCCCATCGGGAAGTCGGGATAGTGAAGAGGATGTCACTCCGAGTCGGGAACCGGGTACGCATGGATTGTAGAGGTCTGTTGCCACGGTGGAATATTCGGGGTTGATCCGCAAGCCGGCCTTACTCGTTCCCAATGCTCCACGATACCGTTCGTATTGGTTCACACTGTTGAATGTGATGTGTTGTGCGATGGCGCTGATGAAGGGAAAATCACGTGGTAGGTAGGCAGGGCAATAGGCATGTACCTCCGGGAAGTACTCGGCGGCCAAACGTGCCTCATGGAGCGAACTTGCCGTGGCCCCGGTGGCCACTTCGGCAATTTGTTCGAACACACCGTACATCGCAAAACCTTTCAGGGCGAGCAGGAACCTGGCAGGAAGTCGTTCCTGCAATGTCCGTATGAGGGCAAGGTTCCTGTCGAATGCATCCTGTTCAAGCACAAATGCAGGAGTCCTCTCCACCGCAGCTACATCCAACATCCGCTACTCCTTGTGTTCGAAGGCCAATGTGCCGTCGACCACGATTTCCCATGGGAGCCCCAATTCGTTGAGCAGTTCCATGAACGGATCGGGGTCGAATTGTTCCATGTTCCACACACCCGGAGCGAGCCACTTGCCGAGCGCCATCAAACGGGCTCCTATCGATGCGGGGACTCCGGTGGTAAAGGAGACCGCCTGGGACTTGGTATCGCGATAGGCCGCTTGGTGGCTGCAATTGTTGTAGATGTAGACGGTCCTCTCCTTTCCATCCTTGATTCCCCTCAACTGTACTCCGATGGAGGTCTCCCCTTGATAATGCTCTCCAAGTGAAGATGGTTCTGGTAGCACTGCCTTCAAGAATTGCAGCGGTTGGATCTGCATTCCGTTGAATTCGATCGGTTCGATGCTCGTCATCCCCACATTCTGCAACACCTGCAGGTGGGTGATGTACTGCTGGCTGAATGTCATCCAAAACCGTGCCTGGCGAATGGTGGGAAAGTGCTTCACCAACGATTCGAGTTCCTCATGATAGAGGAGATGGGAGGATCGGGCTCCGATCCTCGGGTATTCGATATCGCGACGGATTTCCAAAGGACCGGTCTTCACCCATTCGCCGTCTTTCCAATAGCGTCCCGGTTGGGTGATCTCCCGGATATTGATCTCGGGATTGAAATTGGTGGCGAACGATTTGCCGTGGTCGCCGGCATTGCAGTCCACGATATCGAGGTAATGGATCTCATCGAAGTAATGTTTGGCCGCGTAGGCGGTGAACACATTGGTGACTCCGGGGTCGAATCCGCTGCCGAGTACCGCACAGAGGTTCGCATCCCGGTACCGTTGGTGATACGCCCACTGCCAGGAATATTCGAATTCCGCCTTGTCCTTCGGTTCATAATTGGCCGTATCGAGGTAATGGACGCCGGTGCGGAGGCAGGCCTCCATGATCGGCAAATCCTGATACGGAAGAGCGACATTGATCAACAGATCGGGCTTGAAACCTTTGATCAAGGTGACCAATTCCTCGACCGAGTCGGCATCCACCTGTGCGCTCTTCACCGGAACCGGTCCCGCCTCGGCGGCAATCGCTTCACATTTGGCGAGTGTTCTGCTGGCGAGAAGGATCTCTTCGTAGATGTCGTTCATACGTGCACTCTTTTTGGTGACCACATTGCCGACTCCACCGGCTCCAATGATGAGCAATCGTTTTTTCCTGTCCATAGGTTCAATCCTCCTGATCCGTTTCATAGTAGGTGTAGCCACGAAGTCCGGCAGTGTAGCTGCTGATGATCTTCCTGCGTTGCTGTGGTGTCAATCGCCCGTCACGAACCGCGGCTTCCGCTTTGTTTCTGATAAGGGACTCCAACTTCTTCGGGTCGTATTCCACGTAACTGAGCACATCTGCGACCGTATCCCCATCGAGTTCGTTGTGCAACTTGAAGGTACCGCTCTCATCCCATGTGACGCTCACCACGTTCGTGTCGCCAAGGAGATTGTGCAGGTCTCCCAAAGTCTCCTGATAGGCTCCCACCAGAAATACTCCCAGTATGTAGTCCTCATCCTCTGGAGGGGTGTGGAGCGCAAGAGTCGTTTCGCTTTCGGCACGTCCGATGAATTCGTCGATCTTTCCCTCCGAATCACAGGTGATGTCACTGAGTATGGCATGTCGGGTGGGTCTGGTATCCAACAGATGCACCGGCATGATGGGAAACAGTTGATCGATCGCCCACACATCGGGAAGGGACTGGAACAAGCTGAAGTTTCCATAATAGATGTCGGACAATTGGCGATCCATGTTTTGCAACTCGGGAGGAGCATACTCCTGATCCCTTGCCATCTCCGAAATCTCGGCCATAATGGACCAATAGAGGTGCTCTGCCGCCGCCCGTTCCCGCATGTTAACCGTACCATAGAGGAATTTGTTCCTTATTTCCTCACGATAATAGTTGAGATCGTTCAAACACTCCTGGAGGTTCTTCTCGTTGAGCATCTTCTTCACATATCGAAGATTGTCCAACACCGGCATCCGTTTGGAATCGTCTGGTTGCTGGGGAAGGTCGGGTCGAAAGACGTTGGTGTCGAGTATGTTGAGCAACAGTACCGAATAG
>Ga0334898_1003608_pt1 | contig 12311 bp, 7 predicted proteins | sample GraSluR3_MG_10_FD_207228 | JGI IMG/M metagenome (GOLD analysis project Ga0334898, IMG submission 207228) | Sludge microbial communities from methane-producing bioreactor in Wageningen University, Netherlands - Granular Sludge_3_08-R3 | ecosystem: Engineered > Bioreactor > Anaerobic > Unclassified... | reverse complement strand
CGTCGAACTCAGAGTCAATGTTCATCACCGACTCGTTCTCGTCGAGGAAGAAGCTCGACTCGCGATCGATGAAGGTGGCGTACCGGTACTGCTCGCTCATGGAGGTGCCGGTCACCCGGTTCTTGGCGTTGGCCTCCTCGGTCCATCTCGAGGAGTAGTCCACCGTCCTGCCACGGTAGAGGCCTAGGGTGGTGGGGCTGTAGGTGGCGGCCATGTCCTTGTCCATCGAGATCGACTTATTCTCAGTCCTCACATGTACCCGTTCCTCGTTCTCGTAGCTGCCCGACCCGTGATCGCGGGCCTCGATCTCTGTCCCTGGATCTCCAACCGTCACCGTGACTGCAGCGCTCACGGGGCCAGTCTCCGCAGAGGTGATCGTAACCACGTTCTTCAGATCGAGGGGTCCCCGGCTAGTGGATAAGCTCTCCCTGGCGTTCACAAATCCTTCTCCAGTTATCCATCCCTCACTGGCGAATTCGAGGTCCTGAAGCTTAGAAACTCTAACGGTCACGATGATCTTCCCTGTGCCATCCACGGTAAGGCCACCGATGGTCCACCGGTTGTTCGTGCCGGGGTCTGGCGCTGGCGATGCGGAGACGAACTCGACCCCCTCAGGATATCTCTCTGTTAGTACGACCTCGGTAAGACGAAAGTCTCCGGTGTTCGTGTAAGTTATGGTGTAATTCAATAGGTCGCCGGGAGAGACGCTGTTGGAAGATGCGGTCTTATTGATGAAGAGGCCAGCAGAAGGATTGTAGGAAGGATCGTTCTGGAATTCGGTGGGAAAGCCCAGAGCGGCCATATCGTCCTTGTTTAATTGTCTCTGGTTGCCCACGTTGTCAACTAACGAAAGGCCTTCCAGCTGCCAGGTACCTCTCGTGCTGTACTGGGGCAGGGTCATCGTGCACCCGTATTCGCCGTCAGTTTCATCCCCTGATATCAACGAAGACGAGGTTGAAGATGCACCAAATGACTCATATTGATCCCCTGAAAGGCTCTTGAAATTACCTGAAAACGAAGCTACACCGCTTTGATCGTCGGTCAGTCCGATTCTAAATGTTATCTCCTGATGTGACGTAGAAGTATCGACATGCTTGGGAGTGAAGTCGAAGCTAACGACATTTGGCGGTTCAGTATCACCATCGGATAGTACCTCAAACGCAGTTGGGAATCCCAACTCGTCCATATCTGATTGAGATAGCCACCTGATATTATGGACTTTGTCGCCTACGTAGACGTAATCGAGCTTCCAGATCCCCTTTTCACTATACTGGGGCAGCCTTATTTGGCTGACGTACATGCCGTCAAGATCATCTCCAGAGACGAGATCACTGGCCGACCAGAAGTTGAAACCCGCCGACTGTTTGCCAGATGGACTTAGGAACCACGTCTGCATAGAGTAAATGCCGCTGAGATCGTCGGTCAGGTGTGTGGTGAATGTGATATCTTGGCTTGATGCAGATGTATCTATGAATTCGGGTTCAAAATCCATATCCACGATATTTGGTGGTTCGTTATCCCCCTCTGAAACCACCTCAAATTCTGTCGGGAATCCCAACGACTCAATCTCATCTCCGATTATCACCCTCTGATTGCCCACTTTATCGTAAATGTCGATCGAGTATAGCCTCCAAATTCCTTTGTGGCTATATCTTGGAATTGTCATTTCACTCTTATAGACGCCATCAGAAGTATCGCCGGAGACGAGATTATAGCTGCTGATAGAGGATCCCCACCGTTGGTGGCACCCCTCAGGAATACATATCCACATCATCGCGCCTTCGATGCCGCTCAGGTCGTCTGTTAGCCGTGCTGTAAACGTGATATCCTCTGATGAAGCTGACACGTCGATGGTCTTGGGATCTATGTCGAAACCCACGAGGTTCGGTGGCTCGGTGTCTTCACTTATTATCTGGTGGTTCCCGAAGTTGTTGCCAGTCGAGTCGGCATCTACCAAATTGACCGAATGACTGTCTCCTTGCGGATGCGTCCGAATCCATCCTGGCTTCTGGACCTCCTGTACGGTGTAGCTTCCCGGCGCCAGGTAGTCGAAGGAGTATGTGCCGTCTTGGGTCGTCTCGATGGTGTCGATAACATCGCCTTCCAAAAGCAGCTCGATCCTCCAGCCCGGAAGGCCAGTCTCACCGGCATCTCTGGCACCGTTGTTGTTTAGGTCATTGAACTTCATGCCAGAGATCGAGAAAGCGCCGCTGTGGCCGTTCCGGAAGGCTGTGGGGAAACCCAAAGCGGCCACGTCATCCCTGGAAAGAGATCTCCGATTTCCAACATTGTCCCTGAGTTCTATAGAACTGAGCTTCCAGGTACCAGTCTCGCTGTATTGGGGTAGAGTCATTGTGTCTTCGTAAACGCCATCCAGCTCGTCTCCAGATACGAGATCGTTAAAGTTGAAATTGATACTGACAGATTGTCTCTCTGAAGGGCTTAAAAAGGTGACATCTACATAACTCAGACCGCTCAGATCGTCGGTGAGCTGCGATGTAAAGGTGATCTCTTGGGACGAAGTAGATGTGTCAATCGACTTGGGATAGAAATCGAGTTCTACCAAGTTCGGCGATTCTGTGTCTCCGTCAGATACTACTTCAAACTCCGTAGGGAAACCCAATGTTGTCACATCATTTCCAGAAAGTTGCTTCCAATTTCCTACATTGTCCATGAGTTCTACAGAACTGAGCTTCCAGGTTCCTGACTCGCTATACCTGGGTAGAGCCATCTTGTCTCGATAAATGCCGTCCAGCTTGTCTCCAGAGATTAGATCGTTGGATCTGAAATTGATGCTGGCATATTGGCTCTCAGAAGGACTCAAAAAATTGACATCTACATAACTCAGACCACTTAGATCGTCGATCAGTTGTGCTGTAAAGGTAATCTCCTGGGGCGAAGTGGACGCGTCGATCGACTTGGGATCGAAGTTGAGGTCCGCCAGATTTGGCGGTTTTGTATCTCCGTCAGATACAACTTCAAACTCTGTGGGGAAACCCAATGCTTCCACGTCATTTCCGGAAAGACGCTTATGGTTTCCAACGTTGTCCATCAGTTCTACGGAACTGAGCTTCCAAGTTCCTGACGCGCTATACTGCGGTAGAGTCATCTTGTCTTGGTAAACGCCGTCTAGCTCATCTCCAGAGACGAGATCGTTAGAGTTGAAATTGATGCTTGCATATTGGTTTTGTGAAGGGCTCCAAAAACCGATATATGCGTAGCTCATACCGCTTAGATCATCGGTCATATGTGCTGTAAAGGTGATATCCTGGAACGAAGTGGAGGTGTCAATCGATTGGGGATTGAAGTCAAGATCCATTAGATTTGGCGGTTCAGTATCTTCGCTCATTATCTGATGGTTACCGAAGTTGTTGCCCGTCGAGTCGACATCTACCAAATCGACCGAATGAGAGCCCCCTTGTGGATGCGTCTGAACCCACCCGGCTTGCTGGACCTCTCGCACGATGTAGCTTCCCGGCGCCAGGTGATCGAAGGAGTAGGTTCCATCCGCAGCCGTCTCGACGGTGTCGATTAGCTTACCGCTCAAAAGCAGCTCGATCCTCCAGCCCGGAAGGCCGGATTCACCGGTGTCTTTGGCACCGTTGTTGTTTAGGTCGTTGAACTTCATGCCTGAGATGGAGATAGGGCCAATGTGGCCGTTTCGGAAGGTCGTGGGAAAGCCCAAAGCTGCCATGTCATCTCCGGAAATGTACTTATGGTTTCCAACTTTATCTCCAAGTTCAATATAACTTAGTTTCCACGTACCAAGCTCACTGTATTGGGGTAGGGTTACTGTATACTCGTAAATTCCATCCAGCTCATTCCCAGATATCCGGTCATAAGTAGAGCTGGACCAATCATCAACAACTTGATTATTTGATGGACTTTGGAAGACAAAATAGCTCCAACTTAAACCACTCAAGTCGTCAGTCAAGCGTGCTGTAAAAGTGATCTCTTGAGGTGAGTATGAGGTATCGACAGCCTTTGGAGTGAAGCCAAAGCTTGCTACATTGGGAGGTACTGTGTCTCCACCAGATTCCACTTCTATCTCTGCGGAAATGCCCAAAGCTGTCAAGTCATCCACGGAAAGGTACTCCCAGTTTCCCACGTTGTCATGGAGTTCAATAGAACTGAGTTTCCAGGTTCCAGGCTCACTGTACTGGTGAACAGTCATCTCTTGCTCATAAATCCCGTCCAGTTTGTCCCCAGAAATCCGGTTGTCAGGTCTGAACCATTCACTAACATCTTGATTCTTTGATGGACTTTGAAAGGTGAAATATGCATAATTTAAGCCACTTAAGTCGTCAGTCAAGCGTGCGGTTAAGGTAACATCTTGAGATGAAATTGAGGTATCAATCGATTTGGGATAGGAAGAGAAACTCAAGATCTCAGGCGTTCTTGTATCACCCACTGAAGCAACTTCTAATTCGGTGGGGATACCCAGGGATGATACAGCACCTCCTTGCAGATATTTCGAATTTCCCACATCGTCTCTGAGTTCAACAGAACTGAGTTTCCAAGTACCCGGCTCGCTATACTGGGGTAGGATCATCTTGTACTCGTAAGTTCCGTCAAGCTCATTTCCTGAAATGCGGTTGGAAGAATCGAACGATGCACCAACGGATTGTCGCGTTGATGGTCCTTGGAATCTAAAATATCCCTGACTAAAGCCGCTCAAGTCATCGGTCAATCGTGCTGTTACAGTGATCTCCTGAGACGATGCCGACGTATCGACGGCTTTAGGATCAAAGTCAAAGCTCAGCACATTCGGCGGCTCTGTATCCTGTGCGCACACCGTCTGAACCAAAAAAAAACACGCGACCAATGCCATTAACCGAGATGTACTTGACAGATGAATTCCCTCCACAAATTCGGATGGGGTGGTGTTCGATAAAGCTTTCCATCAGTCGCGGGTTTCGGAATCACAAATCTGAAATTGAAAACTTTACCCGGCTTCTGCCATCCCAACACTTGAAGCCATTTTATGGATCGATCCCCTGTAACCTGACTGCTCTTTCAGATCTCGAAACCCTCGTAACTCTTCCGTCGGTGGTTGATGTCAGCCTTCAGGTAGATGGAGGTCGTTTTCAAATTGGTGTGGCCTAGCTGCTGCTGTAAGTCATTCAATGGAACACCGCTATCCAAAGCGGTCACAGCATGCAGATGGCGCAAGGTGTGTGGACTGACGATGTTCAGTGATCTTCCATCGTCCGCCATGGCATAAGGTCTCTGCACTCCCGCTTGTCTCGCTGCCTTGTCAATAACCATTCTTATCCAGCGCTGCGAAATGTGCTTGCTAGGATCGCGTCCGGGGAATAGCCACATGGACCCTTCTGGCAAGCTCCTGATCCACCCATCCAGGTCTGGGATCATTGATTGAGGTATGATGACATCCCGGTATTGTCGAGTCTTTGTCCGTGCGGCATGGATGTGGATGATGCCCTCGACTGTATCAACATCTTCAAGTTTGGTGGTGACCAGCTCCTCGACTCGCATCCCAGTACCGAAGAGGAGATTGATAGCGATTCGGTTCCGCTCGGATTCCACCTTATCGACCAACTTCCTGAATTCATCTACACTGATGAGTTTTGTGAGAGCCATGATCAGTATGTAGCGGCTCGTTCTATATGCGACTTCCGATAATAGGCATATTCGGAAGTCGTGTAGTGTTCCAAACCTTTTTTGCAAAGTAAAACATACTTATCTTCAGGCGACAGGCTCGACGAAGATCCTGGCTTAGATCCTGGTGGCTCTTCTGGTAGTGATGGACACGTCCGATGGCGCGCAAAACGATGTGACCCTCGCCGCCAATTAGAGGGAGTGAGCCATATAACCAAACCGGACGGAGGAGGGAGCCGGAAGAGATCGCCGCTGCCTCGCCAACAGTCCACCAGGACGGGCAACGCTGGAGGATCGGACCCCGAGACGATAGGACCGACCATACCCATCAGGGAAAAAAGTGCCTTAAAATTGATCTGAGAGGATGTTTTGAATCGAGAAATCAAATTGCGTGCGGCCCACCCCACCCTAAAGGGTGGGGTATGCTTCGGGGCCGCACGCCCGGTTTTCCGGATTTCAGAAATCTTTGAGTCTTTGTTGCCCAGATTCCCTGATTTGCACGATTGAAACTTTGCTTTGGTTTCCTCTGAACAGGCATCAATGTTTCATCGGTTCAAAAGAGCACGAAAAACGGGCGAGGGTTCACTTCATCCCCGCCCTAAAGGACGGGGTATTCGTGACCCTCCGCGCTTCCAAAGTAATAAAATAGAGGGGGCGGGGACGGTCAGTCGTTCCCCCACCCCTTGACCACAACCCAGGTTTCAAAAGCCATCATATCGGCGGCCGCCGTTGATCTTCCCCGCTCGCATGGCTTATAAGACACCCATGCCACCGTCTGATTATCAACGCCCCAAATGGCACGATATATTTCACCTGATGACCCCACCATCGCGGGGAGATCGCCCTCGTAGCGGTCCACCTCTCGGGTCAATTCGAGATCACCACTGCAAAAATGATCGATACAGGACCTAACCGCCGCCTCGTCTGGTAGCTGAAGGACCGTCAACCACAGGACCATCACTTCATTGAGGTCTACGCAATACTCCCCGCCGTATTCCCGCCGCGTTATTCTCAATTCTGTTGAATTGACCCCGGCAGTGTCGTTCACTAAATCGGCATACACTCCTGTGTTCTCCCACAGTTCGTAAGTGAATTGCCCTAGGTTCCCGTCACTATCTGCAAACATCGCGCTATCTGGAGACATCCTGAACAGTGCGACGTAATCGTCTAACGCAATCACAACAGGCACAGGGTCAGATTCGACCGCTGCCCCCGACCACGTACACGCCACGGCCACAAGGGCCGCCAAAAAAATGATTTTAGTTATCTGCATCGCCTCTCCAACCTTTGGCGCTCATAAGAGGTGGGACCTTAAGCATATTTTCCCATAACCAACCCGGCCGGTGGACGGTCCCAGAGGAGACCACCGCCAGGGCTTCAAACCATCCACCAGGACGGGCGACGCTGGAGTATCGGGCCCAGGGGATAGTCTAGGACCTCGATGGAAAAGAAGGCTCTAAAAATCAATCTAAGATATTTATCTAAAAACAGTAAAAAAAGGGAATACTATTCGCCTAGAGTGTTTCCATAGTCCCTAAGACGCTTAACAGTACTTCCTCTGCAGTCATACGATCGTGAACGTATGCCTCTTTCCACTCTTTTAGGCAATACCACATCCCTGTGGCTGTACCAAATCTGTCACCAACAACAACCCATAATTCATCACAATCCCACCCTGCTTCGACTGTACCTAAAAAAGACCCCAAAATTGTACTAGTTTCCATCCCAAAATATTCGGTGTCAAGTGCATTTGAACGGTAAGATAAGATTAATGTCTTTACCCCGCCTTTTGCTCGGCCATCTCCAATTCTAGTCGCAACATCTGAAAAACCTTCATCTTCCAACAACTTCTTTATGGCGTCCATTGCATTATCATCCGAAATCCCCCTTGTGGTAGCTACAGCCTCTACAGAATCCGATTCGTCTAGTTGCCGGATAGCAAGATCTTTGTTACTCCTGGCCCTGATGTGTCCAGGATCTAGCTTAAGAGCTTCATCATAGGCCTGGATTGCCTCAGTGTACTTTCCTTGTTTATAGAGAGCGTTGCCTTTGTTACTCCAGGCATCTGCATACTCAGAATCGAGACGGATGGCTTCGTCATAGGCTTGGATAGCCTCTTCATACTTGCCCAAGCTATCGAGAGCACCGCCTTTATTATTCCAGGGATTGGAATATTCGGGGTCGAGGCTGATAGCCACGTCATAGGCCTGGATTGCCTCAGTGTACTTTCCTTGTTTATAGAGAGCGTTGCCTTTGTTATTCCAGGGCGTGGGACGTTTAGGATCTAGCCTAATGACCTCATCAAATGCTTGGATTGCCTCGTCATACTTGCCCTGGTTATAGAGAGTAAGACCCTCATCGAACCATTCCGCTGTAGTCTTCTGATGGCTTACCGCTTCAACTGGGAAAGCTGCTTCTGGTATTTGGATTGCCTCGTCTTCATCGCTCTTATTTTGGTTTTCCACCAAAGAAAAATACACGCGCGGAAGACTGCTGTAATCATGATGATACAGCACCAATGAATCAATATCATCTGACTTGACGTTCCAACTTACATATCCCTCAGCACAACCACCACGGAATATCTCCGTAAATGGCAAAGGATCGGGAATTACTACACATCGATTCTCATAGTTATATGCTACATTGGAGGCACCAACCGCCCAAAAATTAGATCCACCATTTAAGATGCCAAACTCAGAGTTCTCCCCGTCATAACATATTCTAATTTTAGCCAAAAAAAACTGATTTCCAGGGCTCGGAGGGGCATCGAACATGCTTTTTTCAAGTACGATCTGAGTAGCGTCAGGAATCACATCTAAAACTGCAAAATGCCATCCATCACCCATATCCCACATCGTTCCTATGGGCAACGGGTTCTCACGGCTCCCAAGCGGTGATCCAGAAATGGTTTCGTTGGCCCCGTCGGCGATCGCTAACGCTGAAATAGACAACAAAGAAGTTAGGAACAGCAAAATCAAAGTCGTTTTTGGATTCATTTAGTTAAGCCACCTATCAACAAAACTATTATCTCTACTTTACAAGTTTCCCCTTGGCCGAGCGCAGTTTATGAACTACCCATGCGTCTCACACAATAAGAGTGCTTTGCGAGGTCAAATGAGGCATACATATTCAGATGAAAATAGCGCATATTTCGCGTATAATTTAACACACATACACCAAAGCCAAAACTTGGAAAGTAGAGTATTATCCTATATCAAAATATTTAGGTTCCGCCCCCACTCTCATGGCGGATGACACACCCCACAAGGGACGTATCCCGCGGCCCAGGCCTCCTCGGAGCTAGCGAACCAGATCTGGTTCTGAGGCAGGATCTTTTTCGCCCACCGGCAACTCGGATAATGGTATTTATCCGACTCCAAAGAACCCACGAACCGCCCCCATGCGGCCGTCGCTGTGGTGGTGAGCTCTGGCGCCGGGACAGGTTCGGGCTCTGGGATTCCCTCAGTCCACCACGTCGCCAGGTCGAATTCGTTGTTGGTGAAGTCCTTAACCACAGCGAAGCCGGCATCTACTAGCAGCCGGTTGAACGGTATCGTGTTGATGGACCCGTTCAGATCCTCCAGATAGACGACGGCGAGAAGCCTCTCATATGGGTCTCTCCCATCACTCGATCGGTCATCGATGTCCAACCAAACCTTTTGTCCCAAAAGGGCATCAGTGGTGTAGACCTTCGCCAGCGGACCTTCAGACGTGCTCATCTCCGGGGAGTCCACATCAGCAAGCCTCACCCTCTCGATTTCGTAAAGAATCCGGGGATCGGTCTTATCAATCCTGATGTCGAAGGTATCGCCATCTACGACGTTTGTTACAATCCCATTCGCCTCATCAGGGGACGCCGCAACTAGGATAGGAATAAAAAACGCCAGCACCACCAGCAGGGCAAAAATCGCATATAGTTTCGTATTAGTCACCCACTAGAGAAGGCGATTGTAACGACCCACGAAAAATGTTTCCATGGCGAACCCACGTTCCCGGTCCCTCCTCTGCACAACTTCCGAATATGCGTATATTCGGAAGTATAGTTATGTGACCACCCAGGCAATTTTGAGGTAGAGAGTTGCATAAAACCGAGGAGATTGGGGGGAACCGTCACCAAAATGTAGCCAGGTCCTCCAGCTGCCCCTTCAGGACTGCCAAACACCGGTGGATCGAGCCACGATCCATAATCTTGAACCTCCAGGGGGAGGGCCCCCTCAAAAACGCTCCTAGCAAATTTAATAACCAGATTGAATAAAACGAATAGTCCAGGACCATCAAAAGTTTTAAAGCCGCATATGCGAATAACCCCGGCCATGGACGATCTAAGCAAATGCAGCGTTATGCTTAAACCTAACAAAAACAATTGTAACATGGGACAAGGGACAGGCTTCATAGTTAAATATAAAGAAAAAAATTATCTAGTATCCAATCGGCATGTTCTTACGGGCTACGATTCTTTTACGGGTAAACCTCTCTCTCCTGAAGGAGATATACCTAACGTAGTTAATATTCGCTATATTTGCCCTGAGATGACGCCCAAACCCTGGCTTTGGCAAGGTGAAAAGTTATACAAAGATGGCAACCCTCGGTGGATAGATAAAAAACTAGGTTCCGAATTCGCTGATATCGCTATACTTCCGCTTGATTATATACCAAATAGCGTAGAAATACATCCATTAGAATTCCCCATAATGCAATCTGAGATAGATATTGCCCCAGGGATGCCAGTATACACAATTGGCTATCCCGCTGGTATAACTGTCGGAGGGGGGTGGCCTATTTGGATTACAGGGCATCTAGCCTCGGATTTTGAGCTTAACCATGGTGGAAGGCCTGTTTTTTTAATTAATTCAAGTAGTGAGGGTGGGCTATCTGGATCCCCTGTATACATCCGCTCAAAAGGAGAAACACAGCTTCTCGGGGTCCACTCCTCTACACTACAAGATATGCGCGGGCCAAATACACAAAAAACAAATGTATGCGTTGTTTGGCGATCCCAAGTACTTCAAGAGGTTTTAGACTCTATCGAAGAATGAAGATTGCCACTACACATGCCAGGATCTACAAACCTTCGACCTCAAAAGTCTAGGAGCAGGGGATTAGATTCGCTCTCACTATATCAAAGCAAAACCCATACGGGCCGAGATGCGATTGCAAATCTCGCCCCAAGCTAGTTCTTGTAGAGGTGTGAATACTTGAGAAGAAGGAAACTGAATATAGGGGTCTTTGGACCGCCTAACACGTCGATGGTGGAGCTGGGATTTGCTCTCGAACCCTACCTCGTGAGAGAGATCATCTGTCAGCCAGAGATCTCGCCGATGGCTGCCATCAACGAATGGACATCTATTATGAAGACTCCGGTAAAGCGCCCATGCATAGAGATGCCAGGCGACGAACCTGTACCGCAAATCGCAGCGCGAAGGGCCAGAGTGAGAAGCATCCTGGATCTCAGTGATCTCATTCTCATCGACGCGGAGTTCGCCCAGAAGAAACCAGACCTCTTTGAGATAATCCTACGCAGCAAGCGCCCAACCGTACTATTTTGGCGCCAAACCCAACCACCTATTGCACCAGGCCAACTGAACCTGCTCGGGCAAGAGGTGCAGTTGGAACCGCAACCCGTATAAGGTATAACTAATTCCTTATACCAGTTTCAGTGGGGTGTTATAATTAGCTCAATTATCACAGCCGATGCTATCTGCGACAAACAGGCGATGCCACCCGTTCGTCGATCAGATGGGTTCATCGTCCCATGGTCTCGGGACATGATCATAGACCAACTTATCACTGATACCAGCAGAGCTGAGAAGTTCCATGGTATACCTGCGTGCAGCCACACTGAGGCAGAAGAGATCGCCATCCAGGTGGAGGGAACGATCCAGGCGATGGGGTTGGAATTCCTTTCAGGGCCCCTGATCCGCGAGCTGGTCAACGTCACTCTGCTGCTCAGAGGGCGGTATAGTTGGAGAAATGCCTGCACCAGGGTCGGAACGCCAGTCTACGACGCCCACCTGATTGATGTTGGCACAGGCTTCGAGGCCCACGAGAACGCAAACCTCCAGGAGAACGCCGAGACCAGCCACAAGAAAAAGGCAGACAAGATCTCCAAGGAGCAATACCTCCTGCAGATACCTCCGCACCTGGCAGATCATCACCTGTCGGGCGACTTCCACATCCACGATCTCGAGTACTTCGGGACACGCCCGTTCTGCATGGACTGGGACCTTCGCTACTTCTTCTACTACGGCCTCATGCCAGACGGCACTGGAGCGAAAGCAAGCGTTGCAGGCCCCGCAAAGAAGCCAGAGGTGGCAATCCTTCACGCAGTCAAGGCCCTTGCTGCAGCCCAGACCAACTACGCTGGAGGGCAGGGGTTCTACAACTTCCTCACCTTCCTCGCACCATTCCTGGCAGGGTTGACCTACACCGAGATCAAACAACTGATGCAGATGCTAGTCTACGAGATGACCCAGATGATGGTGGCCCGAGGAGGTCAGGTCGTCTTCTCATCGCTTCAGTTGAGCCCAGGCGTCCCGACACTGTGGAAGGACAAGCCCATCGTCTACAAAGGCAAAGTCTGGAACGGGATTCAGGCGCCACTCAGGACTTACGGCGAGTTCGAGAAAGAGGTCCGTCTCGGGTTCAAGGCCCTGATGGACGTGATGCTGGAAGGAGATTACTGGGGTAAG
>Ga0334898_1003607_pt1 | contig 12312 bp, 10 predicted proteins | sample GraSluR3_MG_10_FD_207228 | JGI IMG/M metagenome (GOLD analysis project Ga0334898, IMG submission 207228) | Sludge microbial communities from methane-producing bioreactor in Wageningen University, Netherlands - Granular Sludge_3_08-R3 | ecosystem: Engineered > Bioreactor > Anaerobic >... | reverse complement strand
CGTGCACCTACAACGGAAATAATTTTCATATTTTATTTGAATTTGTGTTGATAATCAGGATTCTTTTTCAATGTTTGAACACTTGCCGGATAATTCTCAATAAACCAGGTTAGAAACTTTGCATAATCAATTTTATCATTGAGCATTTGCCGTCTCCGGGCCTGAAATATTTGATTTCTGTTTTTCAGATGAAGTAGTTCATTTATTTTTGCAAGCATCAATTCAGGATTTTCAGGTTTTATACCATATCCCAGTTCATATTTGTTTTCAAGTTCGTTTAAATAGCCAATTCTACCCGCAAAATCATTGAAACGAATAAATGGAACTCCAAGAACTCCTGCTTCGGCTGCCATGGTCTGGCTGTCACCAATGTAAAGTTGAGCAAAAGCCATTACATGGTGCATATCCGAAGGATTAATCCTGATCCTGTAAGGTTCTAGTTGCGGTTCCAGTTTTCTTTCTGAAGTAATATATACTTTCCCGTGTGGTTTGAGTATCCCAATCATTTGCTTTGCTGCGTCCAAACTAATGCCTTTAATCCCTTCGTCATGATGGGCATTCAATTGCGCAAACCGGATAATAAAATAATTTTCATCCACCGGAAAATATTTTAGGACCACTTTTTTATCGGGGATAAAATGGTTTGGATGCAAATAAGCAAGCTCATGATAACCATTATAAGAGATTTTTTTCTTTTTCCATTTACCCACCGAACAGCATTCGGGTGCAATAATATGGTTTGCCCATGGATATGCAAGCTTAGCATATAAAGGCACCACTTCTGCATTGTCTTCGTTTACATTTATTGCCGGAATTCCCAGTAACCTGCCTGCATGGGAGATGGCCACTGAAGTTCCAACCATCATATCGGGTTTGTTTTTTTGCGCGTATTGCAACAGTCTAAAATCCTGCCTGAGCTGGCCGATGGCAATACCTGCTTTTGAGTTTTTCCTGCCGGTTGGTAAAATATTACGGTAAATATATCCCGATTCCTTGAGTAGTTCTTCCAACACATCTTTTTTCTTTATAAGGATAGGTGTTTGATGTCCATTAACCTGCAACGATTTTATTACATTTTTAAAAAGATGAAAATGTGCAGGATGGCCTAAGTGGAAAAGCACTTTCATTAATTTTTTAATTTTTCAGGTTGTATTGTAAAAATGAAATGGCAGCAAACATCCATGCATTTGACCAACGCATAAATGAAGTTTTTTCAGTATGAAACTTGTATTTTCTGAAGTAGAAATACCCTTCTTTGGATTGCATGTTTTCTACCATCCATTGACTCACTTTTTTTGCCAATTCAATTTCGCCAAATCGTGTTAATGTTAAAATTGACTGACCTGCAGCCGTACAATCTACCGGATATATTTTATCATGATAGAATTTAGGAATACCTTCAACTGTGAAAAATTCTTTTTTATAAAAGTCAAATCCTTTTTGGATATATGATTGGGAATTAGTGTCATTTGTTAATTTAGCATATTCATCAAGACAATCCAACACATAACCGGTGTGGTAATTATCGGTCCAGCTCCCAGAATTTGCAAGAGAATATCCCCAGGAACCATTTTCCCTTTGATAATTAAGCACAAATAAAACAGCTTTATCTGCCAATGCTTTGAATTCCGGTTTTCCTGTTAAATGATATGCCTGAGCCAAAAGCCGTGCTCCTTTCATTGAAGCATTGAATACTTTTTGCTGGTCGAAAGGAGAATAGGAAAAAATAAAGTTCTCCTCTTTGTAAGTTCTGTTTAAATCATTTACAATAAATTTAGCTGCACTTTTTACCAGTTCAGAACATTTTTCGTTGCCTGTAATCAAATAAGCCTCAAATAAAGCATTCGCGATAATTCCGGTTGCAACAACGGTCGGTTGATACGCAGGTATTTTAGCGTGCCGGGCTTCCCAATCAAAATCATAGCCCCAACAAGCACCTGAGAAACCAGTAGGAATTAGTTCTTGCAACTCCCTCACTAACATTTTAATTTTCTGTAAACATTCATTTTTTTTATCTGGTTCCGCCTTATACAGAAAAGCATACCCCTGGATGCATAAACCCAATGTCACCGGATTATGGCCCCTGGAAATTCCAAGCAACGGGCGAACATTAATTGGCAAACGTTTTACCAGTTGCTGACTCCCAAACCTTATTAATTTATTTTTTCTTAAAACAGGAAGTTTAAAAATTGGCGATTTTAGTGCATCGTAAGGGTCGTAACCTTTAAAGTTTTGGGATTCAATGTAATCGTTTAGTTTTATAATATTATTTTTAAGTTCTCTCATCAGTATGTATCTGCTTATAAAACAATTCTATTTCCTTCGCTTTATTTAGCCAGGAGTTTTTATCTGCAATATTTATAATCTTTTCTTCAAATCCTTTAATTTCTGTTTCGCCAATTCTTATTCTATTGATTACTCTGGCAATGTCATCAACATCTCTCTGTACATTAAAAAAAATATCCTTATTTGTATTCACAAATTCACAAATATCGCCATAGGGATTCAGTAATACAGGTTTTCCAGATGCCAAATAGTCTCCCAGTTTATTGGGCCAGCCTGCAAGGTTTATCTGATTTATTTCTTTTAATAAAACAAAAACATCAACAATTCCCAACTTTTTATAATCTTCATCATAATCTATCCATCCCATTTCCAGAATTTTATTTTCCAGATGATACTTTTTTATTGTATCTTCTTTTAAGAAACCACCAAAGGTTGCAAATTTAATATGCTTATCTAATTTAGCGATGGCCATTAAAAAGGGTTCCAAATCTGGAACTTCACCTTCCGACATCCCAATATATCCAAATATTAAATCTGATTTTTTATTGGCAACTTGGTTTTTGTTTGCTTTGAGTTTATTGTAATTTATTTTTTTAACATCGCAACCACCATGGATTATCGTAATTTTTTGAGGTGGAAAACCCAATTTCAGTGCACGATTTTTCATAAAATCTGACAATACGATAATTCCATCAGCTTGTTTTTTATCAAAAATTTCTGATTTTCTTTCGAACCAACCAAGAAAAATTTTAAACATTAAAGACTTGTTTTTAAGCTGCCCTCCTTTTCCAAAATAATCCCACCATTCAGCAATATAAGTTGTATTAAAAAAAAACTTATTTATTAAACAAGGCCAACCAGCGCCCGGACGATGTCCTGAGTCTGAAACTGCTAAATCAAACCGATTAAACAACGAATAAAATAATTTTAAAATTAAGCTTAATCCACCAAAACCTTTGGAAACTAAAAATTCAGGGAAAATGTCAGGAAAAACAATAACCTTCACATTATTAATGTTTATGTTCCTGATTCGTAGCGATTTTTTTGAATCAACTGTAATTACTGTAACATCATGTCCTAAATCAGCTAATCCATCTGCCAAAGAAAAAGTTCTACCCCAACCTCCTTTTTTATAAATACCAAAATGAGAATACAAGATTTTCATATTAAAGATTCCAAAAAGTCTAACATTCTCTTTGATTGATAATTATAATTGAAAACTGTTTCTGTGATTTTTTTTCCTTTCTCACCAATTATTATTGCATCCTTATAATTATTTAAAATCTCTTCCAACTTTTTTGCAAAGTCATTTATGTCGTCAGGTTCTGCTATATAGGCATCAACTTCATGTGTTAAATAATTAGTAATTTCTCCTACCGAGGTTATAAGCACTGGTGTGCCAGAAGCAAGATATTCGCCCAGTTTTGTGGGAAAACCGCCTTCGGCTCTTTTTGAATTTGGGCGAGCTAAACATAAGATTTTTGCGGAACACAAAATTTCTGGTATTTCATTGCTTTTGACTTTACCCTTAAATATTACCCTATCGAATAATTCTAATTCATTAACCAATTTTCTTAAATGTTTTATGTCCTTACCTTGTCCTACGAGTAGTAATTTAAAATCAGGATGGTTGTTTGTTATTTGATTAAAGGCTTTAATTAAAATATCAACTCCATCTTTTTGAATTTCTAAATTACCCACATAGGTTATAATATTTTCCTTTTGTTTCGTTTGCAATGAAAACCTTTTATTATCCACAGTTATAGGGACAATAAAAGAATTGAAATCCCACTTAATGATTTTTTGGTAATAATTCAATACAGAATGGGTCATAGAAATAACTGCACTTAATTTTAAAAAAGCTAATCTAAGAAATCCTATATTAACGAAATTCTGTTTGGTACCACCATACCGGATAGGTTTGGGATATTCATCAACAATTAGTATTCTTCTTGGTATTTTTATTATCCTGGAAAAAAAACTATATAAAAATATTAAACCCGGAGTGTCAGTACTAATAATCAGTGCATCAATTTTATTTTGTTTATGTATTAAATATATTTTTTTTAGGGATCTTATTAAATCTATACAATAAAAAATAATTTTTCCAATTTTGAAATTACCTTTATTGTGATTTTTACTAGCGTATTCATAATAAATTCCATTATAATTACCTTTATATGTATCATTTATTGGATTAGTCTTATCTTCTGTTCTGGTAAAAATCAAAACAAAAACATTTCGTTCGTATTCAACAAATCCTTTGGAATAGGATAATATTCGATTTGTGCCAGAATAACCATGCGGAAATGGAAATCCACATACAATTAAAATATTTTTTAATTTGTCCTTAGCCATTTATTCTCCTCCTGTTAACTTTTAATGTAAATTAAAATCCTATTTCATCTAATTGATACCTTTCTCATTATTCATTTTTTTGTAAAAAATAAAGCCCGGGTATAACAATTATTAACTTCAAAAAGATTCTCGACTATAAATATTTTTCATGAAGCCCAGCAAAATAAATGCTCCCACAGAAAGAAAATAATAAAACCCAAAACTATCGTCAAACAAATTCATTAGGCGTTTAAAAATAGTATAGAACGCATTAATGGAAAATGAAAATCCGAAAATGCCTAAAATTGTAATTTTATTCATCCAGCACAAATGGCCTCCGGTGCCAATAAGTGAAAGTACTTTTGGTTGTTTACTTTCTTACACAGGTCATCCTGTTTTTTACATCCCGGCTAAAGATGCGGATTACTGAATATTCAGCGGTGCGAAAAAATCGACAAAAAAAATGTTACCGAAGGAGCCGGTGCCGCCGGGGTTGAATAGGATACTTCTTTTTATTTATATCGATATTAATTTCCACTGCAGTGTAACTACTAAAAAGTGTAATCCCTGATGAATACAGAAAGAGGATGGCAGATACCATAAAAAAACTAAAAAAATAGACCAGAGAACCACCACTACCTTTTATAAATCCTATCAGAACGAAGGAAAAACAAGATAAATAAAAATATAGGTGATACTCCCGGTTGATAACCGATTTCGTTTCCCGAATAAAAACATAAAACAAGATAACCCATGGAATTACTCCGACAATTCCAAAAAGTGAAAGCCTGTCGAGCCAAAAATTATGACCTGTTGATTCTCCCCCCCCAATGAGCGGACTTTGATAAAACTGAGACAGCAGAAACGGAATACGCTCTGCACGTCGCTCCATGTGTGTTCCGGCACCCTCAAGGCCCTGGTCCGCAAACTCTATGACTTTGCTTAAATCGAACAATCTTTTTTGTAATGTTTCACCTGGTACTGTCTCCGAAACTAATCTTACTGTATCAGCATAAAACTGGTTGGGAATAAACAAAATAAAGCCAATGACAAATAGCCAAAGCCATAAACTTTTACGAATATTTTTTAGTCCCATAGCAGCAAAAAACAGATTCAGTGTAGCAAAAAGCAAAGCAGTTGTCATTTGAGATTTTACAATGGCGTAATATGTTATTCCGATGTAAAGGAGGATTAACAGGCGTTGAAAGCCATTGGACCAGTGTTTTTTTAAAACCATCACAAAAGCAGGCATAGAAAAGGCCAACCCATAAAAAAAATGATAACCCGAAATGCCTATCGATTTATAAAAATCGATGGTACTAGAATCTCCATCCCTGGCCAGACCGCCAGCAAGCTGTCGCGCTGCCAAAGGATATTTATTCAAACCGATGATACTGGAAATGGCTGCTATTAAAATAAATACCAAAACGATTTTCAGAAATGAGTTCAAGTTTATTAGCTGCCGGTATCTAATCCATATTGAATAAAACAGAAAAGTGACAAAAACAGGTAATAATTCAGAGATCAACAACCACGTGTAATGGTAAGTTTCATTATTGTAAATACCTGTAAACATCAGGAAAAAATAAAATCCTGCAAAAAACAGAAGCGGTGCAAAAATGGAATCAACTAAATAATGGTAGTTGATTAATCCTGTTATCCCCAAAAGAATTACAATGTAAAAAAAATAAGAGTTAAATGGGAAAAACAGGTTTTTAAAAACGATATCTACAATCATTTGGCCCGCCAGCAGCAGAGAGCCAATTAAAAACCAGTTAAACGATTTTACAGACAAGAACCTTATCATTTACTCATAAATTTGAAGATATTCTTTCCATGTACCAATATCCATCCAGCTTTTTTCACTTACCGGGAATACTCCTACATTTCCTCCGGTTTGTTTCACTTTCTCAATTAAATGAGTAATATGGAAAAAGTCATTATCCGGTATTTCATTCAGTACAGAGGGTTCCAGGATATACATTCCGGAATTGATCTTAAAGGTTAGTTCAGGCTTTTCAGTCAATTCCAGTAAATGTCCGTTGTTGCCTGTTTCTATTGTTCCATAGGCTACCGGTATATGTTTTAAGGCGGCTACAATGGTGATATCATTGCCATTGTTCCGGTGATAATTCAATATTTCGGAGTAATCCTGATCGATCAATATATCGCAATTACTGACAAAAAATGTTTTGTGAATTTTCCCTTTCAATAACGATAAACTTCCGCCAGTTCCCATGGGTTTATTTTCCTGAAAATAATGAATCTGATAGGCGGGATTATTTACCGAATCCAAATAGTATCGAATCATATCGGCTTTATAGTTTACCGACAGAAAAAACTGAAAACACCCGAATTCCACAAACCGATCCATGATATCTTCAATGATGGTTTTTTTGTTTACCGGGATAAGCGGTTTGGGCAAAACATTGGTTAAAGGCTGCATTCGGGTTCCTTTGCCACCGGCCATAATCACCACCGGCAGATTTAATTGAGGTACTGAACGTTTGGCTTCAAACAAATCCTCCCAAAAAATTACTTTTACAACCTTGTTGGACTTATTAATTACAGGCATAAATTCATTCCTTCGTGTTTTCATCCGCTCCTTGACCTGACTGAGATCATCATCATCACAGGCAACTGTAATGTTTTGCCTGACTATTTTTGCAATCTCAGTTTTTAGCGACAAGTTCCGGATGATCGCCCGTTGAATATCCCCGATACTTAAGAGGCTGAAAAAAGAACCATCCAGATTAAGCACAATCAACAGCTTCCGGTTTACTTCGTCCATTTGGCGCAATGCACTCAGAAGGCTGCTGGTCTTTTCAATACTAACTTTTTTTATTATGGTTTCCATTGTTATTTGTTCAGTTTGCGTGCAGGATTTCCTATCCATGTTTCACCGGCGGGTACATCTTTGGTTACCACAGATCCCATACCTATTATACTCTCTTTTCCTATTTTTCGATGACCTCGTAATGTGGCATTAGGAGCAATCCAAACATTATCTTCAATAATTGTGGAACCGGAAATCATAACATTAGCAGTGATTACAACATTTTTTCCAAGAATCACATTATGGGAAATATGACACTGGCTGCTTATTTTAGAACCATTTCCGATGATGGTATTTGACAAGGACCCCTTGTCGATTGTTGAATTAGAACCAATTTCAACATTGTCCTCAATGATTAAATTCCCTACCTGAGGAAATTTAATTAATTCGCTATTTTGATTGTGCTCAAATCCAAAACCTCCAGATCCTAATACGGCTCCAGGTTTAATTATTACATTATTTTTTATGATAATTCCGTCGCAAATCACTGCGTTTGCATGAATCATTACATCATCTCCGATAGTGCATTTACCAACTGTGGCATTTGGCCCGACAAACACATTTTTCCCCAGTTTGGCTTCCGGGTGCACTACCGCCGATGGATGGATACCTGGTTGCGGACGTTTAACAAAAAATCTATTGCCCACTTTTGCCACTGCCAATTTGGGATTTTCAACCACAAGAATCACTTTTTTTTGCTGCTGCAGTCTTTCAGAATAGGTTATTTCTGAATTGGCAACAATCACTTTTGCTTTTGAAGCCTCAGCCATTTGCTGTTTTTCCGGTCTGGACGGATTTATCCAGTCGAGCGTAAATTCATCTACGTGAGGTAAATCCCGTAAATATGTTACCCTGTAATTATCGGAATTGCCATATACTGCTATGATATCATTACCCAGATATTCGACAATCCGGGAAACAGGAATTGGATTATGCATAAAATTGAATTAATTGGGTCGTCTTTGTTTTTAATGTTTAGAGAACTTATTAATAAACAGGAAATTCTTCCGTGTTAAAAATTAATCTTTTGGGAATCGGTATCGCGTAATGGTAATTTTCAATTACAGCTCTGTAGTTTTCAACCAGCCGGCGGGCTGATTGAGTATTGTCGAATTCTTTTTCAACAAATGTTTTAGCTGTCTTTTTCAATTGTTCAGCCTTTTCAGGATTATTTAACAACAGAAGCATGTTTTCTGCCAGTTTACCGATGTCTCCGATGTCAGCCAGCAAAACAGTTTCTCCGTCTTTGTTTAGATAAGGAGTACCGGAGGTTTTGTATGTAATCACCGGAAGATCAAGAAGTATGGCTTCGATGACCGTACCGGGAATTACATCGAGTTTTACAGGTACCAGGGCAAATCTACCTTTTTTTACATGCTGGTGCATGTGTGCATGTACCGGAAAATATTCGTTATATGAAACATTGTTTTTTAATCCCAACCTATCCATTTTTTGCAGCAATACCTGTTTGTAATCCGGGTTGCACCTTCCCACCACATTTAACGTTACATTTGATTTCATCTTTTTTACCAAAGCGAGGGCTTCCAGGGCATCCTCTATTCCTTTTTTGGGCGTGACACCGGCTGCAAAGAACACAAAATCGAATTCTTTAGAGACATCTTTTATTTCAGCAGATTTTTGTATGGGGAAAAACATTTTAAAAACGATTGCATCAGGATTATTCCTCAGTACCAAATCACGGTGCATACGTCCCGAACATCCAAAGTAGGTCGCTTTCTTATGTATTTTCATTTCCACATCCCAGTTAAGTTTGCTTACCCTTCCGCTTAATTTTAACCGGTCCGGATTGGTGTAAACAGTCTGTGCCGATACGTACAGCGGTATATCTTTAATATCGAGTGCAGTTATCGAATAGTAAGGATTTTCTGTGCCAATGAGATTAATTAAGTCCGGTTTGATTTTTTTTATCAGTTTTTTCACCAGAAAGCGGTTTAACCGGAATTCTTTTTGCCGTTCTTTAAAAATCCGGTCAAATAATTTACCTGGTAATAACAAAAAATCAGGCTTCAAGAAATGATAATGAATGCCATTAAATTCAAATTCAACCACAAATTTTTTGATCCCTTTGTGAGGAGCAATAATATGCAACTCAATGTCCTGAAAATTTTCAAATTCCTGGATAAGGTTATTTACCCAGGGAGCAAAATCGGTGTAAATCGTTTTTCTTTCCTTACCCAACAGCTTTTTAAGAAAGTTAAAAAAATACCTGTTGGACAAAGGAAGCCTTTCACGAACGTTTTCATTTGAAAAATGGCAAATCCAGGCTATCTTCATTTTTTTAGTTTTAGTATTCGTAGTGCTTTGTTAATTATGCGTTTACTAATTGACTTTTTACTAAAAATCTTTACTATATGTTTTTTATAATGATGCCGTTCATAATCCTTGTTAAGCACTACAAATTTTGGTTCTCTGCTATAAGTATAATTTACGGAAGCTTTTAATTCATGTGTTTTATTTTTCCCATTTGAGTGTGCACCAAAATAGCCGATATTTTCAATTAAATTTTCAGAAGGTACAATTCCAAATCCGGAGTTTGACAATACTGTGAACATCCACCGGGCGTCCCAACTGTTTATAGGCTTTTTTGTAAATTTTTCAAAATACTTGTTCATCATTTTTCCCTCTTTCCCAAAAAGGACAACATTTTTGAAACCACCGTCCAGGTAAAAATCTGTCCATTGGGTTAAATTCATATCAAAGTGCTCCCAACACCGTTTCCATGATGCCCATCCTAAAGTATGTGCGAATCTTGTATATATGTAATCATATTTGTTAAAAATGGGATGACTTGAATTATGAGAACGTCCACTGATTAACCAAACTCGGTCATCGTCTTTATATTCTTCAAGGCAATGATTACAAAAGTCGAAAAATGGCATGGATGGAACACAATCATCTTCCAGTATAATGGCTTTTTCTTCGTATTGAAAAATCCAGTTTAATGCAGCCACCGGTCCAAATCCATTGCCCTGGTTTTTTTCGTGAAATAAGGTTTGCAGGTCACACTCCCAGTCAATTTCACGGAGCATATCACGAATTTCGTTCCTGTTTTTTTTATCGTTGCTATTTCCCGGGCGTGGGGCATCGTTGGCTACATACAGCTTTTTAATTTTTGCGTCCCGTATTTTTTCGAATACTTTCCGGGTATTATCAGCCCTGTTAAAGGTGATTAACAGAACAGGGGCTTCAGTATTTTGTATGTTTTTCATGTTTTTAAATACCTAAAGTTTTTTTTAGTGTTACTACCTTATTTTTCATTTTTGTTTTGAAAGTTGGCACGAGTTTGAATCGTTTAACTGCTTTTTTATATCCTGCCTTTTTGTAATACTCAAAAAATGCGTTTCTTTTTTCAATGTTGTAGTTCTCATTGCTTCTCGGGGAAAAAACGTATTCAGCATATTTCCATTCCAAAGGATTAAAAACAAATTCATTTTTATCGATTGCTTTTATTAGATTTTCTCCTTTTTGTGTATTCGCAATTATTAAAGAAATTCCACGATTATCGAATATACTTTCATCATAACGACGATATCCCCAGTAATCTGCTATTGTAATGTCTGCAATATGCTGTGAATAGGAATGTGGACATCGATAGCATGACTTTCTGAGTGTAAGATTATTAGTAAAACCTTTATAATAACTATCCGAACTCCACTGAATATTTTTTTTGCCTTTATTTTCGAAGAAAATGGAAAAAAAATCAAAGGACCATGACTTAATTTTAGGTCGAAAATCAAAGTTGATGATTTTATCCTTATGTTTTTTTTGAAGAAGTTTAAAATTTTCATTCAGAAGTCTCATCGGTGGCACTCCATGACATATAAAGTCACATGTAATCAATCTACCATCATCAAAATAATTTTTTAACCCGGCAATCTGGCAAGGTGTACCCACAAAAAATACAACTTTACCTTTTTTCAGTATATTTTTTACTGTCTGAAAAGATGTGCCAATATAACTTTGTACATATTTGGATTTTCTCATTGACTCCAATGTACATTCAACTGTAGAGTTATGTAATACTAAATGTTTTTTTGAATCATAAACTGCGCCGAAAACAACGCCGTTATTTTTTAAAATATTTTCAGCAAAAGCAGTAAAAACTCCACCCGAAGAACTGTTTTTTCGTATTTCATCATTGGTATGCCATCCATAATATGCTTTCTGTTGCAAAACTGGTTTTTCTTTGTCATTTAAACAAGGACACACCTTTTCGCATAAAAGACAATTCGTACACTTGTCCTCATTAATCTGAGGATACAGAAAACCATCCTCCTCCTCAATCATAGAAATAGCATGCTCCGGGCATATATTATAACATGCCATACAAGCCGTACACTCTTGGTGTATATCCAGTATTTTGGTCATTGTAAGCTTGTTAAAAGGAAATTTTTTGATAATTGAACTTTTTCTTCCAGTTTTTTATTTGCATGGGAATAATCAATCTTCAAATTATTTATCGAGATTTCATCCGGGCTTTCAACGATTCTGTTTGCCAAATCTGTTTGGCTTAAAATGCTGTAAATTCGCTCTGCTTTTTCAGGAAATGCAATGGTGGTGAAAAAGTTTTTTCGAAATAACAAAGAAAAGGCTGTCCCATGAAAAGAGTCAGTAACCACATAACTGGCATTTTCAAAAAGCCAAAGAAATTCACGCGGACCGGCAAAGCGAATTATTTTGTCAACACCTTTTACTGGAAATAATGCTGAGTCTTTTAATAAAATAATCGGTAGTCCTGTAATTTCCTTTAGTTTTAATGCAAGCGGTATTTGTTTTTTTATGCCTACTAGTGCATAACATAATATGTATTTTTTGGTTTTTAATTTAACAGG
>Ga0334898_1003605_pt1 | contig 12316 bp, 8 predicted proteins | sample GraSluR3_MG_10_FD_207228 | JGI IMG/M metagenome (GOLD analysis project Ga0334898, IMG submission 207228) | Sludge microbial communities from methane-producing bioreactor in Wageningen University, Netherlands - Granular Sludge_3_08-R3 | ecosystem: Engineered > Bioreactor > Anaerobic > Unclassified... | reverse complement strand
GCTGGCATTGATTTTTTCAACCATCTGCCGGGTCCTGTTTAACAAATGAATCGAATTAGGACTGTGACTGACAGCTACCAGCAGATGTTCCCGGGAGTTTCCCTGATGTTTTTCATTGTCTGTAAATTCGACAGGCTCTTCAGTTTTATCACTCATACAGGATCCTTGATTTGACTTTACTGTACTGTGAAAATTAAGAAAGAGATAGCAGAAGAACTATTAATATTTTCTCGTTTTACATTAAGGGAGCATTAATATAGGCTGCCCATACAAATGCTCCCCTGAGATTTTACTTTCTTTCCACCTGAACCTTGACAACCCTGTCCTTTGAAACCGCCCGGTCCATGGCTTCCTGCATCTTTTCGTAGGGATAAACCGCGGAAATAAGGTCATTTACAGCAATTTTTCCCGAACGAATCAGATCCAGCACCATGGGATACACATGGGCATAGCGCATGGAGCCGAAAACCGTCAGCTCCTTGGACATAACAAGGTTTGCAGGCAGGTTTACGCTGTCCGGCTGGGTCCCGATCTGGACCACCCTGCCTCCCCGTGCTGCAGTCGTGTAGGCAAAGCTGAGTCCCGCCGGAGCACCGGAGGCCTCAAATATCACATCAAAGCCGCCCCCGGCGAAGAGTTTCTCCGCAATACCCGTCTCCGTGGGATCGATTGCCGCGCCCGCGCCGTGGGACAGGGCGAAACTCCTGGGATATTCCGCCGGGTCAGCCAGGGTAATGTCGGTTGCTCCAAGGGCACTGGCAACCCCCAGAACCATCTGCCCTATTGTACCGCCGCCGACAATAAGAACACGGTTGCCCGCTACCGTACCGGCACGCATGACTCCGTTTGCCCCTACTGCCAGGGGCTCAATCATGGCTCCTGCACCGTAATCCAGTGAATCATCAAGAATGTAACAGTGACTTTCGGGAACCACAACCCGTTCGGCAAATCCTCCGTCAATATGGGGTATTGTAGCCGCCGTCCCCATAAAGCGGAGATTTGTGCAGAGGTTGTAGCGTCCTGCCCTGCAGTACCTGCAGTTTCCGCACTCTATTGAAGGTTCCGCGGTAACCCGGTCACCTATCTTTACATTTTTGACTTCCGAACCTACTTCGACTACAAGTCCTGCAAACTCATGACCGAGAACCAGAGGCGCCCGAGGAATAAACTGTCCTATTTTGAAGTGCTGGTAGTAGTGAATATCCGAACCGCATATTCCGACCCGCTTGACATCGATAAGTACCTCGTCAGCCCCAGGCTTTCGTTCCTGGCGCTTTTCCCGACGTAAATCTCCCGGTCCGTGAAGAACATATGCATCCATATCCTGTCTCCTTGTTTGAAAGCGCTTTCAATCCAACTATTTCAACGCTCTCACATGGTTTCGCCTCTGCAATGTACCAGAGAGAAGCCCGGTTGTCGATACGGGCAAATTGTCATGCTCGATGGAGAACACCTGTACGCATATTTCAATTCCCTAGTATTCTTCTGTCAGAATATTGTGTTCCATCGTTTCCCAGCCTATTCTATAGTGTAGATCACAGTGTAAGGCAGGTGGACAATGCGGCTTATCAAGCTCCATTTTTTCATTATTCTTCTTCTATTCACATGCTTCTCCGGCTGGACAGAAAGCATGGCAATCCCCAATACTGTAACCGCCGAGGGGGTATATCCGGCTTTAAGCGTAACAATCGCGGATAAGATAGCGGAAGAGCTGCTTGCCTCGAATCTCTACGAAATACTGGACCGCAGTTACGTGGCGCAGGTTCTCAAAGAGCAGGAATTTCAGCTGTCCGGCCTGGTTAGCGAAGCGGATGTAAAAAAAGCTGGAGACTTTCTCGGCGCCGATTACGTCTGCGTATCCCGGATAAGCCGCATTGAGATGTTCTATGTTATCAGCGCAAAGATTATCAACGTAGAAACCGGACTCATAATCGCCCAGACCTCCGCAGAAGAGGAGGGCTCAACGGCCGTAATCTTCGAGCTTTCCAGCCGGGTGGGCAAACAGCTGGTGCAGAGTCTTAGGGGGGATCAGCCGGAAACGGAAATCACCGGCACTGTCTTTGCCGAAGAGAGCCCCCGGCGCGAAACCACCCCTCCCCGGCAGGAGCAGCCCGCACCCCAGGAGCCAGGGCAGGAAGCCCGGCCGGCGCCCTTTGTCCAGCAGCCTGCAGCGGCGAAGCCGAAACGCTCCCACCTTACCTTCTCCTGGATGCTGCCCCAGTTTGCCGGGACAGCAATTGATGTCCTGGAGGCTGAATATGACTACGCGTATACGGATTTACCTACAAACGGCTTCGACATGCATCTGCTTCTCGACATGACAAACAACTTCTATTTCGCCACGAGCATGGGTTATGGATGGCAGAATTTTGAAGGCGTGGGAGGATATGAGGCGGAGGACTTTTCGGTTCTGGATCTTCGCCTGAGCTTCGGGATGCTGTTCCCCCTGGGCAGTTTTTCTTCACTCTTTTTTGGCGGAGGCCTGGACTATGTGATATTTACTTTGGGAGACAACTGGGATCCCGGTAAAGGATGGATGGACGAAGGCTTCGGTATCAGTTTTGAAGGAGGCCTCGATTTTTACCTCAGCGATCTCTGTCTTTCCGCCCGCATGAACTATACCTACGTCCCGGAACTCTCCACGGACGAAATTTTTTCAGAACCGGAAGATCTTGATATTACCAGCATAATGATCGGTGCCGGTTTCCGTTTCTAAAGAGCCATCACTTCAGCGGTATAGCCCCCCTCTTTATGGGATTTCAGGACAAGATGGTGGGTAATCGCGGGGACCTGATGATCGGGATCATGGCTCACGTACAACAAGGTTGAGATTCCGTGCTCGGCTATGAGCTGAGCCGCTTCCAGAACCGTTTCGGTGTTATGATCATCGAGACCGTGACAGGGTTCGTCCAGAAGCAGGAGCTCAGGGCGCTTGATCAGGGCCCGGACTATCAGGGCCACCCGCTGTATGCCGAAAGAGACCTGCCGCATACTTGTATTCAGATACTTTTCAATGCCGAAAAGTTTTGACCACTCCCTGGCCTCATCAATCTGGATATCCTTGGCTTTATCGTAAAGGCCCAGGGTATCAAAAAAGCCGGAAAGCAGGACATCCATGAGGGGTATTCCCATTAACTGCCGCATATGGAGGGCGGGAGATACATGGCCGATCCGCTTTTTTATTTCCCAAACGCTCTCCCCGGAACCCTTTCGCCGTCCAAAGAGATAGATGTCCTGACCATATGCCTTTGGATTATCCCCGTTTACCAGTTCCATAAGGGTAGTTTTTCCGGCGCCGTTGGGACCGGAAATCTTCCAGGCCTCTCCTGCTCGGACCCGCCAGTTCACGTCCCGGAGTATTACCTCGTCCCGGTAAGAGACCCCGACCTGTTTCATTTCCAGCAGGGGGGTACCTTTTCTATTCTCATTCCCATCATCGCCATTGCGGGAGCGAATTTTATCCCAGAGTTTTCTGTTCTCGTATCTCCGGAAATCCGGGAAAGCGGAATGCTCATTTTCCTCGAGGGGATATATTTCCAGCAACTGGTCCGTATACTCCGGAGCCTCCCGGCGACGTCCGCTGACGATTACCAGGGCGCACTGGTCGAGAAGATGCTTGAGAAAATCGGTCAATTCCTTGCGGGCTTCCATATCGAGACCGTCGAAAGGATCATCCAGTATCAGAAGAAGCGGTTCGTCGATGAGGGCATGCAGTATCAGCACCTTTCTCAGCTCCCCGGAGGAGAGGGCACGAAGTCCGCGGTTCATCAGGGCCTCGATTCGAAAACGTCGGATAAGTCCCTGGAATCGGTACGGAAGCGCAGTCTCCACTCCAAGGTACTCCCTCACCGGGCGTCCCAGATCCGCTGCGCCGCCGTTAAGATCGCTCTCGTCCCGGTGCTTCTCAGCCTCGATGAGGCGTAAGCCCGTTTCAAAGGAGACGACCTCCACCTTGTCTTTCAGTGCCGGGACCGCCTGGCGTTCGCTGTCTTTCGCTTCGATCTCGCCCGCCACCAGCCTGCTGAACCAGGTTTTTCCGCTGCCGTTGGGTCCATAGATAACCGTACATCTGCCGAAGCGAATATCGCAGTCGGGAAAGCGGTGGTCCCGTCCGCTTGCTGCACGTACTGAGAGATTCCTTACTCGTACCAGAAGATCATCCTTGTTCATTACATAAAAGTAGACCACAAGTGGTGGAGTCGCTGCAATACATTTCATTGCGTATTGCGCATCGTATTCTTGTTATTTTTGCAATATTTACAATATTGACAGAGGTACGGCATACCCTTATGCTAGTTTGTGTATATAACTCCAAGCGGAAAAAGGTAGAAAAAATGAACTATTTTAATTCACTTCCCCTGCGCAGACAGCTTGAACAGCTGGGCACCTGCGATTTCATGGACCCCGCTGAATTCTCCGGTGTTGAAAAGCTGAAAGGTAAAAAGATCGTTATTGTCGGCTGCGGAGCCCAGGGCCTCAACCAGGGTCTCAATCTTCGCGACTCCGGCCTGGATGTATCCTACGCCCTGAGGGCTCAGGCGATCAGCCAGAAACGCCAGTCCTTTATCAATGCTACGGAGAATGGTTTCGCCGTGGGAACCCATGACGAAATGATCCCCCAGGCGGACCTGGTAGCCAATCTAACCCCGGACAAGCAGCACTCATCCGTAATCGACACCATAATGCCCCTCATGAAAAAAGGAGCCGCCCTGCTCTATTCCCACGGCTTTAACATTGTGGAAGAAGGCAAACAGATTCGTGACGACATTACCGTTATCATGGTAGCCCCCAAATCTCCGGGTTCCGAGGTCCGGGAAGAGTACAAGCGGGGTTTCGGTGTACCCACCCTTATCGCTGTACATCCGGAAAACGACCCGAAGGGCGAAGGTCTGGAACTTGCCAAGGCCTACGCAGCCGGTACCGGCGGTCACAGGGCCGGTGTACTCAGGTCTTCCTTTATTGCGGAGGTAAAATCCGACCTTATGGGCGAACAGACCATCCTCTGCGGAATGCTTCAGACCGGATCGATTCTTATTTTCGACAAGATGGTGGAAAAAGGAATCAAGGAGGATTACGCTTGCAAGCTGGTGCAGTTTGGCTGGGAAACCGTCTCCGAAGCCATGAAACACGGTGGTATCACCAACATGATGGACCGTCTCTCCAATCCCGCCAAGATCAGGGCCTTCGAACTATCCGAAGATTTAAAGCAGATAATGACTCCCCTCTACCGGAAGCATATGGACGATATCATGTCAGGAAAGTTCAGCTCCACCATGATGGAGGACTGGAAAAACGACGACAGGGACCTTCTGCGATGGAGAGAAGAAACCAACAGTACAGGCTTTGAAAAGGCCCCCACGGGCACCATGGAGATCAGCGAGCAGGAGTACTTCGATCACGGAGTCCTGATGGTAGCCATGGTTAAAGCCGGGGTGGAACTTGCCTTTGAAACCATGATTTCTTCCGGAATCAAGGCCGAATCGGCTTACTACGAATCACTCCACGAGGTTCCCCTCATTGCAAATCTCATCGGGCGAAAAAAGCTGTACGAAATGAACAAGGTAATCTCCGATACCGCCGAGTACGGCTGTTACCTCTTTGCAAATGAGTGTGTTCCTTTGCTGCAGGATTTTATGAAGAAGATCGACACGGATGTCGCTGGAAAGAACTTCAAGGGCGGCATCAACGATGTGGACAATGTGGAACTCATCAAGGTCAACAGGGAAATCAGAAACCATCCCATTGAAACCGTGGGTGCCAGGCTGCGGGGATTCATGACTGCCATGAAGAGCCTGCGGTACTGATTTCGATGAACGAGATAAAGGGGCCGGTCTGAGGCCCCTTTTTTTATGCCCCTTCAGCCTTACGCTTTCGGTTATAGCTGTACAGAGCAAGCTCGGAATCCGCCACCTTCCTGATACGCCCTGCTATCCCGAAGGAATCAAGCTCGAACTCGGCAAGCAGCTCCTCCCTGGTTCCCTGGGCATAAAAGGTATCCGGTAGACCGTGGTAGGTAAAACGGCAGCTCAGCTGGCGCTGAAGTACCAGGGAAGCGATGCTCTCCCCGATTCCGCCGATCCGGGCGGCATCTTCAATACATAGTACGTTGCTATATGAATCAAGTATCCCCGCGAGGTAATCCTCATCCAGGGGCTTTATAAAACGCAGATTGTAGATATCGCAGTAGATACCCTCTTCCCGGAGTTCTGCCGCAGCTGAACTGGCTTCCTTCAGAAGGCTGCCGGGGGTAATCAGCAAAGTGCTGGCGGGTCCTTCACTGAGCAGCCTGCCTCTGCCGGTTTCCCAGGGAGCGGCAAGGTCGTCGCAGCTCAGAGCACTTCCTTTGGGAAAGCGCAGCATACAGGGACCGTTCAGGCTGAATGCATAATCCATGGCAGAAGCCATCTCCTGCCGGCAGCCCGGAGCAAGGATCGTCATATTGGGAACAGCTTTAAAGAGGGCAATATCGTAGATGCCCTGGTGGGTTTCGCCGTCATCACCCACCAGGCCGGCCCTGTCCATGGCAATAATTACCGGCAATCCGGGCAGGGCAATGTCGTGAATTACCTGGTCAACCGAGCGCTGCATAAAGGTGGAATAGATGGCCACAACCGGGCGGCATCCGGACCGTGCCTGTCCAGCCGCAAAGGCCACCGCGTGTTCCTCGGCAATACCCACATCAAAAAAGCGCTCGGGATAACGTTCCTGGAAGGTATGCAGCCCTGTCCCCTTGGACATGGCCGCCGTAATGGCCGTGATTCGCGGGTTAGTTCCGGCGTTCCGTACCAGGCTGTCGGAAAAAGCTGCGGTGAAGGAGTAGGAAGCCCTCTCGGTGAGCTTGCCGTCCTCTACTGTAAATGGGGCTATGCCGTGGAAAAGAGTCGGATTTCCCTCAGCATGTTCATAGCCTCTTCCCTTCTGGGTTACCACGTGTACTACCGTCGGACGACCATTCCTCTTAACCTCTTGGAAAACCTCTTTCAGCTTGGTTATGCTGTGACCATCAATGGGGCCTACGTATTCAAAACCAAGATCCGAGAAGATGCTCTCTTTGTAAAGGACCGCTTTAAAACCTTTTCTAATCCGCACACTGAGATCGAATAGTTTCATGCCGATTAGCGGGAGGCCCTTGATTCCATGGTCAAACTTCTCACGCAGACGCTGATACCTCTTGGACGCGAAAAGACGGCTCAAATAATTGGATAAAAGCCATTTACCGCTGACTGTAAGAGCACCGACATTCTTGCTGATGGACATGGTGTTATCGTTCAGAACGACGATCAGCTGTTTTTTCAGATGCCCCGCATGGTTCAGCGCCTCAAAGGCCATGCCGCCGGTCATTGCACCATCGCCGATGACAGCAACTACAGCGCCGTCATCTCCGATCACTTCCTGCCCTGTCAGAACGCCAAGGGCTTCGGAAATGGAGGTTGAAGCATGTCCGGTCTCCACAATGTCATGGCGACTCTCGCTTTTTTTCGGAAAACCGCTTATGCCGTCTTTTTTACGTATACCGTCGAAACTCTCATTTCGCCCGGTAAGGAGCTTGTGTGTGTAGCATTGGTGTCCCACATCCCATATGAGCTTATCCTTCGGTGATTCAAAAACCAGGTGCAGGGCCATACTCAACTCAACGGCTCCCAGATTACTGGCCAGATGGCCGCCGTTTCTGCTGACCACGCTTATAATGCGTTCACGGATCTCCTGGGCAAGCCGGGGCAGATTCTTCTTTTCCAGCCTGCGAAGGTCTTCGGGATCATGTATTGAATTTAACAGGGAATCATCCATAGAGCTTCTCCAGTCATACTTTGTAAGATACTGCTATTGTGCGGGAGAAAACAGCAAATATATCATATTATTTATATATTCAAGAAGTAATCTCCGGCGCGTATCTTCGGATATCGAATAGCCGCTTCCGGACCGTGGAGTCTCCGCCGGTAAGTTTTCTTCAGGTATTTCGTTGAGGATTTCCGGTAACTCCTGTCCCGCGTCCAGTGCAGGAAGTTCCGGCCCGGCCGCTTCTTCTGCATCTGATGGAGTCTGCATTTCCCTTAGGCGCTGAAGATCGGTATCGCCGATTACATCTGCATCCGGGCTGCTGAAACTGGTAAAAACCAGAACCGAGTCCGCAAGATCACCAAAGGCCAGGCTGGCATCCTCGTCAAGATCCCGTATATTTCCCCAGCCTTCAATTTCTATACGCTGAACAGCCCGGTCTATTCGTGTTTCTCTGCTGCCCCGCAGTAGAAAAGAGCCTGAAGGCCCGGACTGTACTATACGGGCTCCGATCCGGGTGGACAGTACGCTTTCCTCCCTGCCGTCGGCATTGGTCTGGTTCAGTGTATTGCCGGAAGGAAGAAAATTGAAAAGTCCGTCTCCCTCGCCTCCTGTAAAGGTAAGAGAAACATTCCCTGTGCTGCTGAAAGATGAAGTGTAGGTCATGGAGGTTTCAGAATCTATTCTTACCCCCACCAGATCTCCGACCTGCAGAGATCCGGCGGCGTTCAGATAGCCGGGAAAGTCGGGGGGTACAAGGCTATCAGCACCAAGAACGGCAGAACAAAGAAATAATGCTGATAGAAAGGCTGTCAAATGTCTCATATCGGAGAACCTTCAAGGTTCGGGGATTGGCACACAAAAGACGGCCAATCCCTGATTAACCCTGTTATTTCTTCTTATGTCGGTTCTTCCGAAGCTTTTTTTTCCGCTTATGGGTCGCAATCTTATGTCGCTTTCTTTTTCGTCCGCAAGGCACAGCAACCGGCTCCTTTCTCTTTTAGTTTTGGAATGTATTCAGGAATACATAATCCTAAGATACTAAACAAGTTATGTGGGAGTATGCAGGGTAAGCAGCATCTAAGTCAAGGGCCCCGGCAAGCTTTATCGGAATTGTTCTTGATGTTGAATTTCGCCCGCTATGCCTGTATGATGTCCTGTAGTGGATACCACCGTCAATACCATACCGGTCCGGTATACTGATGCCCGGATCAATGAGATGATCCGTTCCGCATTACCCGAAGACAGCATGCTGCCGCAGCATTTCAACCAGAACGAGGAGTTCTTTCTTGAATTGCCCGAAGAAATCGAGGTTCCCGGAATCCCTATCCATCACGATATTCGACAGGACACCCCAAAAGAGGCATATCTTACCCCTTTGCGGCGGATTATCGAAGAACTTCTCCCCCATATTCCCGGTTTTTTTTATGACACAAGCTACTATTTTGATGCCGCGGAGGTCCTCAGACCCTGTTTCTTTCAGGTTTTTCGGCTCAACAAACTCTCCTTCTTATATCTTGGGCGCCTTGACCTGAGCTTCCGGACCCATGACGGAGAAATGATCGACCCCGGCGGCAATGACCTTACCCCCCGCTACCGTACCCGGAAAATCTACCTGGACTGCGATCTGATCCCTCTGGATGATATACTTTTGGAAGAACGACGAGTTACAGGGTTTATTGTTAAGCAGATTATCTCCCAGACCTGGATTGGCGAAACAGGCAGGGGCTATTTTGTCCAGGGAATATGGATTGACCACGAATTGACGAAGTTTTTTTCCCGTCTTTTCATACCCGAAGGAACAAGTCTCTACCCTTACTACCCCTTCACCTGTAAATACCGGTCAGTCTGCCACTCCCTGATTGATTCCGGTCCCGAGGGACGGCGTCGGGGAGTACCCCGTCTGCGGAGAGCCCTTGAGTTCATAGAACCCGAAATAGAAGATATTCAAAGATACCTGACAAAAGAGTCATTCCGTCCGGATCTGCCGATCTTCAGCTCCCTGAAAGAACGGGTTCCCTCTGTCTGGAACAATGTCTGGGAGGGAATACGTTTTAAACGATACCTGAACGAACACGACATGAAGGAGTTTGTGCTTGAAACTGCGACTTGAAGATATTCCCGGCATGCGGATAACTATTATGGGACTGGGACTCCACGGCGGCGGCGCCGCGGCAGCCCGTTTTTTCTCCAGCCTCGGAGCCCGGGTGCTGGTAAGCGATTTGAGACGCTCCGAGGATCTTGAAGGATCCCTTGCCGAGCTTGAGGATCTGAAAATAGAATACCGTCTGGGGGAACACCGCTTCGAAGATTTCTCCGAGGCGGACCTGGTAATAAAAAATCCCGCCGTTCCTCCGAATTCGAAATACCTCAAGGCCGCAAAAAAGGTAAGCAGCGATATCGCGGTTTTCTTTTCCCTTAGCTCGAGAGATGTTTTTGCAATAACCGGGACCAAGGGAAAATCCACCACCGCCAGCGCGGTACACCATGTTCTGTCGAAAATCGATCCCGGAACCGACCTGGGTGGAAATATCACCATCAGTCCCCTGAATTTTCTTCTCAGGGACATGAAAAACGGCACCCTGAAAGAGAGCGGCGCACCGGTGGTTCTGGAGCTCTCATCCTGGCAACTGGCGGATTGTATGCCCAGGGAGGTCCTGAAACCCCGCTACAGCATGATAACCAATATCATGCATGACCACCAAAACCGTTATGACAGCTTCGAAGATTATGTCGCCGATAAGGCCCTGATCTTCTCCAACCAGGATTTTGGGGACATCTCCATCTTTAATTTTGACGATCCCTATGGAAAAAGATACGCCGCCCAATCCGGAGCAAAGGTTCTCTACTTTTCAGGAGAACCCCTGCCCGAGCCGCTGGAAGGAGGCTTTCTGAAGGGGACCAGAGGTTTTCTGCGTATGAACGGAAAGGAGCTGGAAATTCTCACCCAGAAGCTGGCAGTTCCCGGTACCCATAACAGGCTTAATCTCCTGGCCGCTGCGGTGATGCTCGCTTCCGCCGGGGTCCCGCCGAAGACTGTAAGCTCCGGACTGGCGGATTTCCGCGGGATTCCTCACCGCCTGGAAGAAGTGGCCCGTATCGACGGGGTGCTGTATGTAAACGACAGCGCAGCCACAATTCCTGAAGCAACGGCCGCTGCCATCGGAAGCTATGATGCTCCCGTGCGGCTTATCGCCGGAGGCACTGACAAGGAACTGGATTTTTCGGGGTTTCCCGATGCCCTGCGCAGGTTGGCAGGGCTCTACCTGCTGGAAGGAAACGCCACGCCCCGTTTTGTATCCGCCGCCCGGGAAGCCGGTATCCGGCATCAGGGCCCCTTTGATTCCCTGAAAACAGCCCTTGGCAAGGCGCAGAAAGAGGCCCGACCCGGTGATGTTGTACTGCTTTCGCCTGGATGCGCTTCCTTCGGCATGTTCAAAAACGAGTTTCATCGGGGAGACCTGTTCAGGGAGTATGTTCGCACTCTTGCAGGGACAGGCAAGCTGTAATCAGCGGCGGAGACGTTTGTAGTAGTAGTTTCTCGCTTTCTCGGCTATTCGATAGAGGGCATAGGCTCCGGGGCGGACTGGAAAATCCCAGCAGCCCGCACGGTTTATAATCTGCCCTCCAAATCCCGTTTTAAACCGGTAGAGCCCGCTCATGGGATGCTCCCTGTCGTCGAAGGGAGGTATTCCATAGAGGTCGTAGCTTTCACAGCCATGATGCTTTGCCTGTCGAATAGCTTCCCACTGCAGCAGGTAGGTGGGCATAAAGTTCCTGTGTACCGACCGGGAGGCTCCATAAAGGTAGGTGGCGGATTTTCCGTGGAGGACAATGATAATCCCCGCCACAACCTCCCCTTCAATCTCTGCCAGCAGAAGCCGTACGGAGGGATTTTTTCGCTTGAGTCCTTCCTGAAAGACCTTTCGGTAATAATCCATTGAGTGGATGCTGATGCCGTCCCGCTCCGCGGTCTCCCGGTAGATATCGTACCAGGTTTCCAGGTCCTTTATGCTGCCGCTGCGCAGGGAGACTCCTTTTTTACCCGCCAGACGTATATTGTAGCGGGTCTTTTTTTTCATCCCCGCAAGAATCTCCTCTTCGCTCGCTTTCAAGGACAGAACAACTGTATCGGGTGGCTGAACGTCCACGGGGGCTTTTTTAAAAGGAGACCCGAGAAAGGCCCTTCTCTCCTCCACCGAAGGAATCCTCCAGGGAAGATCAAAGCGTATAAAGCTAACGTAGTCCGGAAGGGAGGGAACCATATTCCTCGCAAAAAGGGCAAAGAAGTGAGGCTCCACCTCGTTGACAGGACCATGAGGCACGTAGGCAATGCCCTGACCAAAGGGCAGCCGCCGCACGAGAACCAGAAGGGGTTGATCATTGAAACTGAAGGCGAAGGGAGTCCAGCCGAAGCTCTCCTTTACTCTTCCCCAGTAGCCGGACTGAAGCAGGTTGTCATAGCCGTCGAGCTCGTCAAGAGAAACTGTTTCCATCATCGCCCCGGGCATAATCAGCCTACGCTCCCCCGGGCCAGGGT
>Ga0334898_1003598_pt1 | contig 12329 bp, 10 predicted proteins | sample GraSluR3_MG_10_FD_207228 | JGI IMG/M metagenome (GOLD analysis project Ga0334898, IMG submission 207228) | Sludge microbial communities from methane-producing bioreactor in Wageningen University, Netherlands - Granular Sludge_3_08-R3 | ecosystem: Engineered > Bioreactor > Anaerobic >... | reverse complement strand
GTTCCAAGATTGAGAATAGTCCGATGGCGGGGACCTTTCGGTGTTCTGTAGCTTTCAATTAGACGATGGTAAGTAAAAACTTTATCGGAGTAGGAATTTTTCTTTTTGATTTCTTTAATAAACATAAGGTATTATAACATAAAAAAGAAAAGATGTCAAGTGGAGGAGGAATAAAATCTGCTAATGGGGGACTACATAGGCGTTTCCGCATGTCTTTTATTGATATATAAAGAATTAGCTCCCAAAATTTATCCAAAATTAACCTTTTTCGCGCTTCGCTGGGAAACTTGGGTTAGTGCTAAAAAAAGTTATACTAATATTAGCACTCAGAGATTACCGAAGTATTCTTTTGGTGCTAAAAATTCCCTTAGAACTCATTAATCTTTATTGAAGGTTTATAATGTCCCCAGTTGAATAAGGATGAGAAAAATAGCACCAAAGGATTACCACAACAAAGTAATCTTTTAGTGCTAAAAAAAGTTATACTAATATTAGCACTCAGAGATTACCGAAGTGTTCTTTCGGTGCTAAAAATTCCCTTAGAACTCATCAATCTTTATTGAAAGTTTATAATGTCCCCAGTTGAATAAGGATGAGAAAAATAGCACCAAAGGATTACCACAACAAAGTAATCTTTTAGTGCTAATATCCAACTCCCCTACCCTAACCCAAAATTATATAATGGTAAAACTATAAATTTTCTTTTCTCAAGTCTCAAAACTCCGCCGGCTTTTTTTTCTTATCAGTCTTGCAAAAACTCAATAAGTATTCTTTCGGTGATAAAATATAAAGTCCAAAAAATAGCACCAAAGGATTACCACAACAAAGTAATCTTTTAGTGCTAAATCAGATGGTTCTTTTTTTTTATTATAATCCTTTTTATGTAGAAAAATCCGAAGGGATTTTCTACATAAAATATTTAATATTTAAATATTTAAAGGAAGTTAAATGTATATATACCAATAAATTAAAGTCGATTTTTAGCACTAAATCATTACTTTTAAGCACTTGAGGATTACTTTTATCGATTTTAAAGCACTAAAGGATTACTTAATATCACTAAAGGATTACTTCTTAATTTTAGTGCTAAAAATTTTTATTCCTGTGCGAGTTTTTCCTGTATGAATTTATCGAGTTCGACTATATCGGATTTAATCCAGATTTTTAATTCAACTTTAAATGCTTTTCCGGGTTTCAAATTTTCAAGTTGATCAATCGTAGGCTCTAATTTTTCAATAATATCCACACCTTTTAGGGCTTCTATAAATTGACGGTAGTTTTTAGATGCTTGAGAATAATTCAAATTTGCTATTTGGACAAACTTTCGTATAGGATAGCAAATACATTTTAATTTATCTTCGGAATACTTTTTATTTCCTTGTTCTCTAAGCAAAGCATCTGTTAATAAATATGTTGGAGTTGAATAATCTTTCGATAGACGAAGTATGCTTGTAGGGTATGTATAATATCCGCGGAAGTTTTCTTTTGGAATTTCCCCTTTTTTATCCTCAAGAAAAAGAGAAATAGACCCAATAAATTTAGGGTTTACATCAAGAACGTATTCTTTACCTGTATCTTTAAGGTTATATATAAAGTTTCCTATAGTCTTTGATTTTGGTCGGTTGGTTTTTATTCTTGATATGTCTTTATATTCATAACCGAAAATTTTGTATTGGCACCATCTCAAAGAAAACAATGCACTTTCTATATCATCATATATTTGCTTGTCTTTTGTAGTATATCCGAGATTATAGATTATTGTTTCCTTAGGTAGAATTATGCTACATGATTTTTGAAGATACACCTCGCTTAAAACGATGTATGCTATTTTATGGCTTAGTTTGTATAACCTTATCCTTTTTATACTTTCCTGTATATCTTCCGGGAACAGATAACCGTTATTTAAGTCCTTTTGTAATTGATTTTCGGTAAGGTCTAAGAATTCTCTTGAAAAGGTCAACATATCAAACCCAATTACATACTTGCCATAATCACGAAAAACAAATCCGTTATCTACGTACTCTTGTCCTGATAATATTTCACGTTCTTCCTGAAGGGTTAATCTTTCTCTGCCTATTTTTTCTTTTACAATATTCAAGAGGTCATCTTTTGTAGGCAGGATTTTAGGGTTTGAAAAAATTTTCTTGTTCATAAAAATAGGTAAAAAATCTTTAGATGTAGTATAATCGATTTTAACGATAGGAATTTCCTGAATCCGTTCAAAGTACTTTCTTTCTTTCTCAATTTGTTTCTGCTGGCGCGAGAACTCCTCTTTTGAGGACTCTACCAATATAAAATATTGAAAATAGAATGTTACTGCATATGTAAGAGCATAATTTTCTACAGATGGTGTAACCTCTTTTAATTTTATTTCTCCGTTTTCTAGTGAAGCAAACTTATTTAAAATATGTTCTGCGTTTCTAAGAAATCTATCTAAATAGTTTTCATCAGGGAAATCATTTTGCAAAAGGAAATGAATAAGCTCATTAAAATCCATTTTGCTGATTTCTTTTCCGAAACCTATTGGCTTAATTTTTTCGTTTTCTTCTTGTTTATAATAACTTTGAGCAATACCTTTCAGATGGTTTAAAAAACTTTCTTTCATTGTTTCAAAACGTTTTTCGTTCATTATTCTCCTCTTGATTAAAATTCTCTATATGGAATAGATGTATCTAAATCGCTTTTTTCAAAAGATTTTTCAATTTTCGGAAAACAATCTTTTATCATCCATCTCTCCGGATTGATATTAAGTTCATATTCGCCACCCATTTTTCCATCACGGTTTTTGGCTATGTAAATACTAATTTTTTCATCGTTAGGTTCTTTATCAAATCTGTGATTCCAAAGATTGAATATTAAGTTTGCATCCTGTTCAATATCACCGGCTTCCCTATAGAATGTTGTGGATTTAATATCGTCATAGGATTTTACCTGACGATTTGCTTGGCTTCCCAAGACCATATATAAATCATTATCTTTAGCAAGGTCAAGAAGGATGGAGTTTATTTGCTTTACCTGTTCTTGACGGGTTAGCTTGCTTTTTTCATTGCTATTAAAGTAAATACGTTGAATATAATCGATAAAGATAAAATTTACTTTTAGTTTTTCATGGATTGCTAAAATAAGTTTTTCAAGCCCCTCTATTTCGCTTGGTTTATCGAAAATATATATGTTTTCAAAAAATCTTGCCAAGCTATCATTGTAATTATTATGGTTTTGGAAAAACATTTTTAAGGCAAGCGGCTCATTATTATACCGATTTCTATGATTATACCAGCTAACGAAAAGTTTTGCGCTTATAAATTTTTGTGCTTCTTCTAAACTTATGAATGCGACCTTATGTTCATTGCATAAAAGAGTTGCCTCATTAATCATAAATGTGGTTTTACCGTGCCCTGTTCTGCTTGCTATAAACGAGAGGGCTCCGGGCTGATATTGAATATCCGGGTCTGTTAATACTTTTGATTTTATACCTTTAGGCAAAACCGACAACTCTTCTTTAAATGCTTCAATGGTATATGGGTCAAAGAGTGCCGTTGCGCTATCGACCCTTCTGGTAAGTTCATTTATTTCCCGAACTGTTGATATAGTAAATTCCGAATCTTCGCTTTGCTTGAGTAAGGACTTAAGCTGTTCTTTATAATCAGCAAGGCTCATAGAGGTTTGGTATATTCTAACCAACTCATCAATAGAAAAGAAGTTTATTTCTTGAAAATAATGTTTTGCAAGTTTTTGTATAAAAACAGGTAGTCCGGATATAAAAGGAACTGCACGCGCTATTTTTTCCATATTTCCTTTATCGTCAAATGCTTCTGTTTTAAAATTTGTTTCTATTACAAACTTGAATCCGTGTTTTATAGTTTCTTGTGAACTACATCGTTTTATTGCTTCGTAGTCGCCTTTTTGTATAGCTTCATTGAAATCCTTATATTGAAAATCTGCCTTTTCGTAATCTACATAGAACACATTTTGAATTCCATGATGATACAATTTTTCGATAATATTTTTAGTTCCTTTTTTGCCGGCTTCATCATTGTCAAGTGCTACAACGATAGAATAAGGTTTAAGTAAATCAAGGGTATTTTTTAAAATATCGCTTCCGAGTATTGCTACGGAATTAATCTTGAAATTTTGATACAGGGATATAGCATCGAATATTCCTTCGGTAAGATAAACCTCGGTTTTGCCCCGGACGTTATTAAAATTAAACGGGAAATCTTTTTTTATACCGTGCTCAAATTTATACTTAGGTTTTCCATCGGGGACATAATCGACAATAGATGTTTTGTATTTTGAACGATAGAGTATTTTATATACACCGTTGTCATATCCGAAAAGCGAAAAATCTGAGACCCCTCTTTGCTTTAGATGCTCAAGTGCTTTAGTGTTTTGAAGCAAATTATTGTGATAGGTTTGAAAGTTTTTTTCTTCCGGTGATGGTTGGTATTCTTCACGGGAGTAAAAGTCATCGGGGAGTAATACGCCTGTTTCTTTGGATATGTATTCAAGTATTTGAAAGAAATCTTTGCCCTTAGGTTCTTTACCTATAACAGAAGCAATATGAGAAATCAAATTACCTTTTGCACCGCATCCGAAGCAGTGGAAAAGAATAGATTCGGGGGCTTTAGTTATATAAAAAGATGGTGTATCCTCTTTGTGGAAAGGGCATAATCCTTGAAGTTGTCCATTACGCATTTCTTTAAGTTTTGTTTTAAATAAATGCTCAAGATCTGTATTTGTAATTTGATTAAAAAACGTGCTTGTGTCAAAAGCCATTTTAAACAAACCCCTCGCGATAAGTTTTCAAGGGAGAAAACCGTTATATTAAATTAATTGGCAATCACTCACTCCGATTATAAAAGTATATCTCATTTAATATTTACTGTCAAGAGAGTTGCATAATGCACCTATGATATTTTCTGATGGCAAACAGAAAATATATAAATTTGCTTTTCCTTTGTCTTTCGATAATAAATTCTATATTGCCCCTTTTAGGCATATACGACACTCCTTTTGACCTAAGTCAAATTCAATCAAAAAATCAATATCGCTTTTATTATTTTGTTCTCCTCTCACAAAGGACCCGAATAAACCTATTTTTTTAAAGTGGTATTTTTTAAGTGCATTTTGATTTTCCCTTAATGTTTCAAGTATTATTTCAGCAGTAAGTTTTTTAGACTTTATTTATTCTCTCCTATTTATATTATATCTTATTTTAAGCTCAAATAGCAAATTTGAAACTGCTTCAATATACTACACTGTTGATATGCTTTCATAATCTATGGTTTGATGTTTTCTTGATCGAATATAATTTTTTCGGAATAGCGGAATAAAAGCAATACCAAATTAGGCATATTGTAGCCACAAACAAACTACAAATAAATCACATTGTGGCATTTTGTAGCTATATAGTATAGACAAAGTGTCATCGTTTTTCTTGACTTATCCGTCTTATTATGCTATACTTTTCAGACTTAAAAACAGTCATTTTATGCGAAGAATGGTGGTTTGTAATTTGTTGATATATATATAATTACAAAAAACAACGCTCTCAGAAGCCCTCTTTTTTTTGTTATATGTATTTTTGTATGATTTAGCAAAAATACGGGCTTCTAAATCGATTTTACGGACATGGTTTTTTAAAATTTTTAATCTTATAAAGCAAATTTTAGGGAGGGAAAATGCGTAAAATAGCTTTTCATTTACAGAAAGGTGGGGTAGGTAAGACCACACTTTCAGGTAATGTTGCATACGGTCTTTCGTCTATTGGGAAAAAGACCATAATTATTGATTGTGACCCGCAGGGTAATTTGTCGAGTTGGTTTTTGGATAGCGCTACAAAGTATGAGTTGTCTGATGTGCTTGCAGGGAATGTTGTGCTTTCAGATGCAATTATAAATATCCGCGAAAACCTAAGCATACTTCCAACGTTTTCTATCGGTGGAGAATTAAGGACTTATGCCGAGACTAAGCTTAATGATGAGCCGTTTGTTTTTGAAGACCTTTGTAGTGAGTTGGAAACTATGGGGTATGATGTTGCTATATTTGATTTATCTCCCGGAATGGGACGATTAGAAAAATGTGCCATATTGGCAATGGATGAGGTTATAACCCCGGTTATACTTGAGTTTTTTGGCATAGATGGTATTGAGATTTTTGTGAGCGAACTTCAAAAAGTGAACAAGAATTTTAGAAAATCGGTTAAGCACTCTAAGGTTGTAATCAACGGGTTTAATCGTTCTTTTCGCCGGCATACGGAGGCATTGAAGGCCTATGAAAATATGCATTATCAGCTTTTTTTAGTTCCTCAGGATGCGAAAGTTGCGGAGTGTCAATATAAAAAATGTTCCATATATGAGTATTTTCCAGAGTCAAGAACAATACCGGAGTTTAATCGTATAGCTGAAAATATAGTCGGTATCTGATAAGGAGATTGATATGGCTTTGAAAAAATCATCCCAGTTTGGCAGCGTTGTTAATGAACGGTTTGAAAAAACGGGACTGGTTATTCCTAAGGAAAAAGACGAAGTCCTAAGGGTAAGGATACCTAAACGAATCAAAGAACAGTTTACCGAATATTGCCATCATATCGGTAGTTGCCCATCCGCAGAAATGCGCAAATATATCTACGAGATTCTTCGTGAAAAAGGAATATTAGGGTAGGGTAGGGCGATTGAATCTATTTTCATTATTAGCGGCTTGTAAAACCATAGGGAGGGGTTTCTATGAAAAAGGCTTTTAAATATATCATATCCTTTGCTGTTTTAGTTTTTGTTCTAATTGTATTTTGGCTAAATCCGGATATTAAAATAACTTCATCTATATTATCGCCCGTTCTTGTTGATACCGAAACTTATTATAGACTTGCCGATAATAAAACAGGTGAAGAACTAGAAATAACTCTTTATGAAATCATAAAAGACCACAAAGTTTTATCGTATAGAGAGGTTTGGGATGCTCTTAGAGTTCTTGATGAAGACCCTGAGAATCAGGATAACGTCATTACGATTTTTGCCCGTCAGTCTATACCTAAAGATGACGGTAGCGGTAGGTCCGAGTGGAATAGATGGAATCGAGAACATGTTTGGCCTGCATCAAAAGGGTTTCCGCGAGGTACTCCTGCAGAAAATTCTGCTGCTTATACGGATCTTTTCAATCTATATGCGTGCATTGCACGGGTTAATATGCATAAAAGCAACTATGATTTAGACAACTGCGATAAAAAATATGATGTTCATTACAATCCCCCTTTTGATGTTCCCTCAACTCTTCGTGTCAGGGTTACTTCCGGGAACAGGGCTTTTGAACCTCCCGATGAGGTTAAAGGGAAAATAGCAAGAGCTATGTTTTACATGGCGCTTCGATATAGAGGTGAGGATGGAGAACCAAATCTTGTGCTTGTAGATACTATTCCTACGCAAACCGTTTCTTCCGATTATCAATGGTATGGAGAATTTGGTAAACTCTCTACATTTATAGAATGGCACCTGACATATCCCCCGTCGGAACGCGAAATCCATAGGAATAATCTTATTTATAGTAACTATCAACACAACAGGAATCCATTTGTAGATAACCCACATTGGGTTACCAATATCTGGCGGATTGATGGTGATACTTATATTGCTTTTTTATCGTCTATTTCTAATTGATATTAGATTGTTTCAAAATCAAATTGACCAAACGGAATAGCTTCAATTTCCGAATTTATCGCCTTTTTTTGATTGTAGGTAATAATTATCTTTTTTTGAAGTTTTAATTGGGGAAAACTTTTTTGCAAGATGGAAAATCCTTTAATTTCTCTGTCTTGATTAGAAGGGATAAGCTCATAGCAGACTTGAAAAGCGAAATATTTATTGTCTTTTCTTGCAACAAAGTCGCACTCGTTGCCCGAATTGGAATCCTTGTAATAAAAAATATCAAATTCGTTTTTAAGCAATTCTGTGAAAACTAAGTTCTCTAATAAATTACCTTTGTCAGGAGAGTTTCTGTAGGCAATTTGAGAATAAAAACCTGTATCAACAGCATAAACTTTTTTCTTGCTTTTAAATTGAGTTTTTAGTGAAAATGAAAAATTTTCGATTTCGGATATAATCATTGTGTTTTTAAGCGCTTCAATGAACTTTTTTAATGTTTTGTCATCTACTCCAATATTCTTAGAAAGGGAGTTGTATGAATATTCATTACCCGGATTATTTATTAAATAATAAGCGAGCTTTTCAAATTCATCTATTGCATTGATATTATGATGAAGTATTCCATCGCGAATAACTATTGAATTAAAATACTCTTTAATTAGAGAGATTTTTAAATCATTTTGTTTTTGTTTAAACACCTCTGCAAAAGATCCAAATTCCAACATATTATCTACTATAGATTGAACCAATGGTTGGTTTGAAATAATTTCTTGAATATTTAGTATATTTTTTATATTCAGGATTTCTTTAAATGATAGAGGATATATCCTAGTTCTAAGATATCTTCCTGCAAGCAGGGACGCATATTCCTTTTCCAACAAATATGAATTTGAACCCGTAACAAGGATTTTATCATATAATTCCTTATCGTATAGGCTTTTTATCGATTTACCCCAGTTTTTTATGTTTTGTATTTCATCTAATAATAGATATTTTGGTTTAACCGATGTTACCTTTTCCGCAATATCTAAAACTTCTCTTATTCCTTTTGGATTATCGTAGCAGGGAATAAATACAGGATCCTCAAAATTTACATAAACTATTGATTTCGGATTTATTTTCTCCGATAGGTGGTTTATCAATAATTTTAAAACACTGGATTTTCCGCTTCTTCTAACCCCCGTAATAATTTCTATTTCTTTCATTGATAGTTTTTTTATAATATTTTGTTCAGCCTTTCGATGGAATAAAGTAGGGTAGGGGATTTTATCCCAGTGCCTATTTTGTAATACTATTTCTCTTTCCATAAATTTCCCTTTCTTGTTTATTTATATTTTACGGAATAAATTCCGAAAAATCAAGTAAAAATTCGGAATTTATTCCGAATTTTGGGTAGTGCATAATAAATATTGAGATTCTGAATCACTCTTATAATGTCCCCGGTTTAATGTGGACAAAAATCTGCTGAAATATGGGTAATAAGATATTGAACTCAGTTTATAAAAATCCTATATTTCATTTGCTCTGCAAGATAAATTATCAGAATATAGTTTGTGTCAACTCAAATATTGTTCTATAATAGGAGAGATTTAATTGCAATTAAATTGATGTTTTATGGAATATATCACAGGCGCTTATTTTACTTTACGGGCTTAAAGTAAAATATAAATTTCTTTATTTTACTTTAAAGCTATAATTGAAATTATAGGGTTGTTTTCTCAGGAGATAATTATGGACGTTAAAGACTTCAAAGCAGGAACTTACAAAAAAGGCTATCGCTATGAATATTTTTTGCCTGAAAAAATTAATCATACGTTTGTTTGGACTGATGAAACTATTAACGAACTTCTTGAAAAGGCCTCTTTAAAATTAGGAGAATTGAATTCTTTTTCTAGATTTGTTCCAGATACCGATATGTTTATTCTTATGCATATTTTTAAAGAAGCAGTTGTTTCTAGCAGAATTGAAGGTACGCGTACAAATATTGAAGAAGCAATGTTGGAAGAGAATGAAATTAATCCTGAAAAAAAAGATGATTGGAAAGAAGTTAATAATTATGTTTTAGCTATGAATAAGGCAATAGATAGGCTTAAAACGCTTCCTTTATCAAATAGGCTTATTAGGGAAACTCACAAAATACTTCTTTCAAGCGTAAGAGGTGATAATAAAACTCCTGGTGATTTTAGACATTCGCAGAATTGGATTGGAGGTGTTAGTCTTGAAGATGCAGTTTTTATTCCGCCGGCACATACCGAATTGCCGGAATTACTTTCTGATTTTGAATTGTTTCTCCACAATAGTGATATAAGGATACCTCATTTAGTTAGAATTGCAATCGCACATTATCAATTCGAAACAATACACCCATTTTTAGACGGTAATGGCAGAATAGGCAGACTTATTATAACCTTATATTTAGTGTCAAACTCTATTTTGGATAAACCTCTTTTATATCTTTCAGATTTTTTTGAAAAAAACAAGTCACTATATTATGATAATCTAAGTTTTGTAAGATCAAAAAATGATTTAGCCCAGTGGATTAAATTTTTTCTTAATGGAGTTTTCCACACTGCGGAAAATGCTATATCTGCATTGAATAAAATTATTGAATTAAAAGTATCAATTGAGAAAGGCCATATTCTAATGATGGGCAAGAGGCATAAACAAGCGCTTGATTTTTTACATCATTTATTTAGAAAACCTGTAGTTACTATAAAAGAGGTTCAGTCTATGACAAACCTTTCTTCAAAGGCTGCTAATGCTCTAGTTTCTATTTTTTTAGATAAAAATATTCTGATAGAGATTACCGGTAATCATCGGAACAGAATTTTTGTATTTGATAGGTATATTAAAATTTTTGATAAAATATAAATTATTGGAAAGGTTGAATTACTCACCGGTATTTGTGAGAAACCCTGAATGCAATGGAATTGTCGAAAGATTCTATCGCGCCATACACGATAAGTTTTCGATATTTATGTTTTTAAAGATTTGGAAGAAGCAAAAAAAGATAATTGGAGATTTTATTGAGAAATATAACCACGAATGGATTTTACACCGATTGAACTTTATGTCCCCAATTGAATATAGAAATAACACCCAAATAACGGAGAAAAAAATTGCTTAATTTTTTCTTGATTTTTCGGGGCCAATACAAAGATATTGAACTCAGTTTATAAAAATCCTATATTTCATTTGCTCTGCAAGATAAATTATCAGAATATAGTTTGTGTCAACTCAAATATTGTTTTATAATAGAAGAGATTTAATTGCAATTAAATTGATGTTTTATGGAATATATCACAGGCGCTTATTTTACTTTAGGGCGGTTCTAAAAACTCGCCCAAAAGTATAGAAAAAGTATGAAATATGATAAAATAATAGTCAAGTAATAAAGAGTGGAACTGCTATGACGAAGATCAAGAAAAAAGACCGGGGACTGTTTGAGTATCAGGAACGGATGGAGAAGTTGAACGGGATAGAGACGCCGATGGATAAGCTAAATAGGTTTATCGAATGGGAAGCATTCCGGGATTTTTTGACCGAGGTATTGGCACCGAAGGAACAGAAAGGGCCAGGTGGAGAGCCGCATTACGATTACATATTTAACATCCCTAACCACTTCGACATTTACCTTTCCGTCCCTTTCCAAAATACCAAAGACAGGTATCTTTTTCGCCGCCCCGCGTCCCCTCTTGCCTTTTCTTCTCCCGCCAAAATAGCTCTCATCTATTTCTATATCACCGTTGCATTTATCTCCTTTCGGCAACGTCTCCCTATATATGATTTCACGGAAAAAATCATAAAGGCTCATAAGAGTTACGCGAGTTATACCAAGCTGTTTGGCAGCCTGTAAGCCCGGCAGTTCCATCTCAAACAACTTAAGCGCCAATACAAATTTCTCAAAAGGAACTTTCATATTTTCAAATATACTGCCTCGCCTGATAGACCATTCCCTTCGACAACCATAGCGTTTTAACTTGCCTCGCCGAATCTGTCCAATTCTATCGCTTCCGCAATTCGGGCAAATATCAAACCGCTTAAGCAACCCAATATCCCTGAGATATTCAATTAAACGTTCCCTGTCTGCAACTATACGGGTTAATTCAATAAGTTCCATCTCTGCTTACCACCTCTTTCTATGCTCTGTTATATTATAGCATAGGTGGCACGTTTTATTTAATCACCTTTTATTTTGCTAAAAAAAATCAGTTATTTTACTTGACAAATGCTAAAACAAAGGTTAATCTTAATATAGTTTGATTGTATCAAGTTTTAGATGGAAAGTTCCGTTAATATAAAAAGGAATAAACACACGCCGCAAGGTGGGATTAACACTGAGCTTAGCTCGATTTGAAGGAGTTTGAAAAGAGCCACCGATATTTAAGGTGGCTCTTTTTTTATTTTGAGTAAAGGGGAAAAATAGTGAAGAAAGCTGTTATTTTAATTGATGGTCAAAATTTGTTTTATTATCTTAAAAAGATAAATTTATTAGAAAGTCATATAGATTGGGATAAATTTTTAAATTCACTTATAGATTCTAAGGAAGATGAGTTGGTTAGAACATTATAGTGAACCCCATTTTTTGTAAAGAAATCAAGCGCAATTAAGGTGGTTCAAAGGCATTTCTGTATTTCCAAAATACACTGTTGCAGGGGTTAGATATCTCAGGCTTTGATGATATCTTTCCTG
>Ga0334898_1003588_pt1 | contig 12357 bp, 5 predicted proteins | sample GraSluR3_MG_10_FD_207228 | JGI IMG/M metagenome (GOLD analysis project Ga0334898, IMG submission 207228) | Sludge microbial communities from methane-producing bioreactor in Wageningen University, Netherlands - Granular Sludge_3_08-R3 | ecosystem: Engineered > Bioreactor > Anaerobic > Unclassified... | reverse complement strand
AAACGTTTCGGCCATGTTTCACCAAGTGACAAGTTAAACATCGCTGGGGTTGGCGTAGGTGGAATGGGGCGTAACAACCTAAAAAGCATGAGTTCTGAAAACATTGTTGCCCTTTGTGACGTTGACTGGAACTATGCAGCAAAAACTTTTAATGATTACCCCAATGCCCAAAAGTATAAAGATTGGCGCGAGATGCTGGACAAAATGGGAAATTCCATAGATGCTGTTATGGTTGCTACTCCTGATCATACACATGCAGGGGTAACAGCGCATGCCATAACATTGGGGAAACACGTTTACACCCAGAAGCCACTAACTCATTCAGTTTACGAATCGCGGTTACTAACCAAACTGGCAAAAAAATACGGAGTAGCCACACAAATGGGCAACCAGGGTAATTCTTTTGGTGACATTCGCAGGGTATGTGAATGGATTTGGTCGGGTGCAATCGGAGAGGTTACAGAAGTACATGCCTGGACTGACCGACCTATTTGGCCACAAGGCCTGCAACGGCCCACAGACAAAATGAAGGTTCCCGGTACACTTGATTGGGATCTGTTTTTAGGACCTGCTGCTTACCGACCTTATCATTCAGCCTATACTCCCTGGAATTGGCGTGGATGGTGGGATTTTGGAACCGGAGCTTTGGGAGATATGGCATGTCATGTACTCGATCCGGTTTTTTGGGCATTAAACTTAAAATATCCAACAAAAGTTGAAGCCTCTTCAACATTAGTTAATACAGAAAGTCCGCCACATGCAGAAATTGTGGAATATACCTTCCCGGCTCGAAAAAACATGCCCGATGTGGGCATGCCCGAGGTTAAAGTAACATGGTATGATGGAGGATTGCTGCCCCGTCGTCCCGTGGAACTTCCCGATGGCGAAGTACTTGGTAAAGACAGTGGCGGTGGGTTGTTATTTATTGGTACCAAAGGCAAAATTATGACCAGCTATTATGGAATGCAACCTACTCTGCTTCCTTATTCAAAGATGGAAGAATTTGAAGAGCCCAAACCAACATTGCGACGTGTCCCAGGTTCAGAAGATGGGCCATGGACAGGAGCGCATGAACGCGATTGGATACGTGCCTGTAAAGAACCGGCAGGCAGTCGCACTGAAACAAGTGCTAATTTTGAATATTCCGGACCATTTAATGAAATGGTAGTTATGGGAGTTTTGGCAGTTCGACTTCAGGGACTTAACAGGATTTTAGATTGGGATGGTGAAAATATGCGTTTTACCAACATCTCGGATAATGATAAAATTAATGTTATAACTGTTGATGAATTTGAGGTAATTGATGGTGACCCTAAATTTAAACGGGAATATGCAGACTTAAATGCCAAAGAGATGGCAGAAGAATGGGTGAACCATACATATCGTGATGGATGGTCTTTACCGGAAATGCCCAAAGATTAGTTAGGTTTAAATACAGGAGAAACTGTAAAGCAACAGTTTCTCCTGGTTCAAAAAATATTATATTTCACTAAAAATAAAAATTCCAATGTTTAAAAATATATTTCTTAAGACAAGCATTTTGTTGGCTGCCATTACTTTATCTATGAATGCTTGTACACAAAATGACAAACTTGATAGAGCCGGTTGGAAACTGGGCGTACAAAGTTATACCTTTCACAAGTTCAGTTTCAAAGAAGCGGTTGACAAAGTAAACCAGTTAGGGCTGAATTACATTGAGGTTTATTACGGTCAGCCGCTGGGTGAAGGCCTGGAGGGGACTATGGATTTCAGAATGGACAAAGAAACACGCAGAAAAGTGCTGGAATATGCCAAATCAAAAGATGTGAAGATTAAAGCAAGCGGTGTAATTATTTGCAAAGACGAATCCGAATGGAACCAGCTGTTCGAATTTGCCGATGCGATGGGGATTGAAATTATTACCTGCGAGCCTGAATATAAACACTTGAAATACGTGGACAAGCTGGCCAATAAATATAAAATAGATGTGGCCATCCACAATCACCCAAAACCGTCGAATTACTGGAAACCTGAAATGTTTCTCGAAGCAACGGAAGGGCTGAGCAGCCGAATTGGGGCGTGTCCTGATGTAGGACACTGGTCACGGATGGGCCTCGATCCTTTAGAGTGCCTTAAGAAAATTGAAGGCCGTGTAAAATCACTTCACTTTAAAGATATAAAAGAGGAAATTGGGGAGGAGAAAGAACGGCACGATGTTATTTGGGGAACAGGATCACTTGATTTGAAAGGAATGCTTAACGAACTAAAAAGACAAGACTTTAGTGGGCTTTTCTCTATTGAATATGAGCATAACTGGGAAAATTCCGTGCCCGATATTGAAAAAAGTATCACTTATTTTCGGGAAATGGCCGATGAAATTTTATAAATCGATATTAAAGTAAAGTGTTATGGTAAGGGTATTTGTTATCTTTCAAATGTTGAGCAATATTGAAGAAATACAAAAACAGATTATTTCTTTTCTTATACAAAGAATTAATTTTACCGTTCTTTTACTGCTTTTTCCTGTTTTGTCATTTTCTCAAGTAAATATTGAGAATTTAAAATGTGAATTCTTAAAGAATCCTTTGGGAATAGAAAAGGAAAATCCCAGATTAAGTTGGCAACTTATTAGCAATCAAAAAGATGTTGTTCAAAATCATTATCAAATCATTATCTCAGATGATATTTTTGATATAATGAATGGTAATGGAAAAATTTGGGATACAGGAAAAATTGCCTCTAAATCGAGCAATCATATTGAGTATAATGGCGCATCACTTCAAAGTGGGCAAAAATATTACTGGAAAGTAAAAATTTGGCATAATAAATCAGGTAATCCAACTGAAAGTGTCATTGCGCATTGGGAAATGGGAAAATTAGATATGGATGATTGGAGTGCAAATTGGATAAGCGCCCCCAGAGTATATAGTTTTAGGGAAAATGAGGCAAAAAGAAATCAAGCCGAGTTGGATGAATGCATTAATCAAACAGAACCCAGCCCCTATTTAAGGAAAAGCTTTAGCTCGGAAAAATCTTTAAAGAATGCGAGGTTATACATCTCCGGGTTGGGGTATTATGAAGCCTTTTTAAATGGTACTAAAATAGGAGATCGGATTTTAGAACCAGCATGGACTTCTTATCATAAAAAAGTTATGTATTCCACCTATGATGTTACAACCTTTATTAAGGTTGGGAAAAATGTGTTAGGTGTGATATTGGGTGATGGTTGGTATAATCAACACAGTATTGATACATGGAGCACGGACCAATCTCCCTGGCGAAACAGGCCTTCTTTACTGGCTCAGCTTGAAATTACTTATGAGGATGGTTCAGTAAAAATTATTAAGTCGGATGGAAGTTGGATGGCCCATGAATCCCCCATTGTATTTTCAAGTGTAAGGCAAGGAGAAACCTATGATGCAAGAAATGAGATTGAAAACTGGTCTTCACCAGAGTTTAATGATAGTAACTGGGTTCCTGTTTGGATGGCTAATGCACCTTTAGGTAAACTTGAATCCCAAATTATGCAGCCAATAAAAATTCAGGAAGAATTTGAGCCAAATAAAATTATTAATCCTAAACAAGATGTTTATGTATTGCATTATCCACAAGATATTGCGGGCTGGTTGAAAATTTCAGTGCAAGAAAAGGAAGGACAAAAAATCTCTTTAAAATATGGCGAAGTATTAAATCAGGATGGTACAGTTTGTAATGAAGAGTTAGGCATGTATACATTTCATAAAAGATTTCAAACCGATGAATACATTTGCAAATCAAGCCAAAAAGAAACATGGCATTCAAGGTTTACATACCACGGGTTTACCTATGTGGAGATAACCGGATTATCGGAAAAGCCTCAGCCGGAAGATTTTATCGCACAGTCAGTTTATACTGATATGGACAATTATTCTTTCTTTACCTGTTCCGATGAAATGATAAATAAAATACAGGAAATAACAATTTGGTCAATCAAAGGGAATGCACATGGTTATGCAGAAGCAAGTCCTCATCGCGAAAAACTTGGGTGGACAGGAGATGCTCACTTGGCAGCAGAAGCCACATTGTATAATTTTGATTCAAAACTGTTTTATTCCAAATGGATTGATGACTTAGCTTTGGAGCAGTTACAAAGTGGAGAATTGCCTGCTATCGCTCCAACTCCAGGCTGGGGATTCTTTTGGGGTAATGGTCCTGCCTGGGATAATGCTTATATATTAATACCGTGGTATCAATATGTACATACCGGCGATTTAAATATTTTAAGAAAACATTATAATGGAATGAAAAAATATTTTGAATATGTTGATAGCCGCTCAAAGAATAATATCAGCAATTTCGGATTAGGAGACTGGTCGCCGCCATATTCAGATCGATCAAATGAATATATAACTCCTGCTGCATTAACTTCAACAGCTTATTTTTACGTTGACGCAATCTTATTATCAAAAATTTCCAAAATACTCGGATTTGATGATGAATCAAAGTGGTATCAAGAAAAATCACAAAAAATAAAAAAAGACTTTAATGAATCATTTTTTGACCCCACAACTTCATTTTACTTAAGTAAAACGCAAACCGCACAGGCGTGTGCTTTATATCAAGGGCTTACTCCAAAAGAAAATCATCAGGCGGCTGTAGAAAAGCTGGTTCAATTGGTTAATGAGAAAGACAATCATTTAAATACGGGGATTCTGGGGACCAAGTATCTTTTATATGCTTTATCGGACAACGGATTTGAGGAGTTAGCTTATGAAATAATTACAAAAAAAACATTTCCAGGATGGGGTTATTTTGTTACACAAGGCGCCACAACGCTTTGGGAACGTTGGAGTGGTGGTGGATTATTGGGTAATGCCAGAAACCTGGCATTTTTTTCAGATGTAAGTGCATGGTTTTATAAATATATCCTGGGAGTAAAAAGCCTTGAAGATCATCCTGGGTTTGAAAAGTTTGAAGTGAGCCCTTATTTTTTTGAAAACCTGGATTGGGCTAAGGGAACTGTAGCAACCATGTATGGCGATATCGAGGTACATTGGCACAGAAGAAAAACCAATATAATAATAGAAGTATCTATTCCTGCCAATACTCAGGCAATAATAAAAGTACCTGAGAAATTTAAGATAGCAGATACTGGAGGTCAGGAAATGCAATTACCGTCTGGAAACTATTCTTTATTAATAAAAAATCTATAAAGATGAATCACAAAGAGCGTTTTATTGCAACAATAAACCATGAAGCTTCGGATCGCACTGCAGTTTTTGCAACAGGTACAACTCAGATAGCAGTGCGGCTTTCAAAAGTTTATGAAATTTTTATTACAACTATAAAAACCACCTCCTTTTGGGGTAATTATGTTTAAATGGCTATACAAGAACTTTACTAACTTCAGACATCCTGACCTGAATCAGGATTCTTGGGTGTTATAGGGAGTTGTTTCGCAAAAAAGAAATGCGGTATATTTGGGGATGCAATTACAATTACCCATATTTCCGAAAGAGGCAAGGTTAATAAATGAGCATGTAGGTGTATATCAAAAAGACGGTATAGCACAATATATTGTTAATGGAGTGCCCGTTTATAGCCATGCCGAAGGAGAAATAAATGCTTTTCGGTTCATTTGTGAAGCTTGGTATTCATCATGTCCAGGTTATTTTGTCGATTATTTTATTTGGTTGGAAATTGAGAAATTCGTAAAGTAGTACAACCATAAGGAATTAAAGTTATTTCTTCTTCAATCTGTACTATTTCATCTTCTTCCAAGTAACTGGTTAATGGTATTTTTCCGGTTGAACCATTTTCCATTTGCCAGCGTGTTAACCGCCTGGCCTTTGTTTTAACGGTAACGGGTGCATTTTCCAGATTCCAGGGGTATACTGCAACTTCTTCTTTTTGTTCTAACAGTAAATTTCCCCGTTCAATTTCCTTCTGGGAAAGTACATAGCTCCAGGTAGATTGGGGATAGATTTCCCAAAAAGTACCATGATATTCTTCTTTGGTTACTTCACGCCAGTCTTCATCAATTTTTAACGCATAAACCAACGGCCCGCGTTCAATTCCCAGTGAATTTTCATACCAGCGGCTGTATCGAAAATCCATATTTAGCGTTAATTCCACATTGTCTCCGGAAGTCCACTCTTGATATAATATAATAATATTGTTTTGAACAGACGGATTAATTTCCTCTCCGTTTATGCGGACAACCGGATTTTTACACCACTCAGGCACCCTTAGATGAAAAGGAAACTTAACCTTTTTCTCTGTTTGAATTGAAAACCGGATATGTTCACTGAACGGGTAATTCGTTTCTTCGGTGATGGTTACTTCTTCACCTCCAGCGACTTTGGCTGTTACCTCCGAAGGACCGTAAACTAATGCAGCAAGCCCGTTATCGGCAGTAGCATACCAGAGGTTCTGCACAAATTTAGGCCAGCCCTGGTGCATGTTGGCCAAACAGCAAGGGTAGCCGCTGGTTGTTCCAAAAACGTTCCGATGGCTGTCGTTATGGAAGAAATTCCGTTTTTCATCGGTTACCAGTATCTGATTGGCCTGCTGAAAATATTGCTTTCGGGTGAAATCATCGTTATGTTGTGCAGGCAATACGTTGAAGGTAATTTTTTCCAAATAATCAGCATAATACACATCGCCGGTTATGGGCAAAATGCTCTCGAAACTAAACATCATTTCCACAGCAGAACAGAGTTCAGAACCTTGTATAGGATCGTTTCCGTGAAGCCATTCATCACCGCTGTACATCCCGTTTACAAAACCATGAACTTCCTGTAAAGCCAGCAGTCCTTCCTTCACTGCTTTGGTATATTTTTGCTCCGGATGCTGCTGGTAATAAATGATTGGAGCTTTAATTCCCTGTGCCACGTTAACACAGTGGAACTCTGGTAGCGGATTTAATTTCCGGATGGTATTGTTGGAAAAGATTTCTGTCCAGTTGAATGTCTGTTTATGAATAATTTCTGCCAGATCCAGTAAAAATTTTTCACCTGTGATATTGTACAGCCAATAAACCACGGCTAGGTTATCGGCACCACGCCGGTTTCCCCAAAATGTCCAGTGCCCTAGCGGAACGTCAGGAAGCATTTTCTGCTGGTATTTGAAATAGTTGAGCATCAAATGAATTACCCGCTCATCGTTGGAGGCAGTGTAATATTGCTGCAAAACTTTAAGCATCACCATTTTTGGCCACCAGTCTTCACTGTTTTCCTGCTGTGTCCCCGGAATCTGCTCATAACCTTCAGGTAGTGGTCGCGGGCCAAAGTATCCGTCTTCGCGCTGGTTTTCGATGCTCCATTCAATCCATTCCTGCGCTTTGGTTTTCAGGTTTTCGTCATTCAGAATGTAGGCCAGCGGTACCAGTCCGTCGAGCCAGTAAGGGCCACGCTCCCATCCGTCGCCTGTTCCTCCGAGCCACCCATTGTTGGGTCCGCAAACCACGCTGTACACGCTGTCGAGATGACCTGTAAGACCATCGCGCTGAACCTCCAGCATATTCAACAACATTCCTTTGGGATTGATGGTTCCAAGGGGCAATGCAGTGTATGGCTGAGCAATAAGTGGCGCCTGGTTGGTTATGTAATGGGAATTCCGGTTCTCTTTGGATATTCCAGGTAAACTCCAAAAAGACAGGACAGAAATGATGATAATTATTTTTTTTATCATGATATTATTGATTTAAAAGTTCATGATATTTCTACCAATGTTCTTTCATTTCCTTAAATCTTCCGTAGGAGTAAAGATAAAACTTTTTGAAAATAATTGTTCAACTTATTTTCATGTGCCCAATGCAAACAATCTTTCTAAGTTGTATAGGTGTTTTTCCATAACAATTTCTGAATTAGATCGTTGATTATTTTAATATTTTGTGGTCTGTTTTAAAATCAAGATTAAAATTTGTTAAGCATCACACGAATCATTCTTATGTCATTAAAAACTGGTATAAAAACTGTGGAGAACTTACCGCTTTATACATATCACCATCTTTGACTTTGTCCAGGTGACCGAGCAGCAAGTCGCGTTCACTGGATCTTTGCTTATGCTGTTCGCCAATTCAGAATCGAGATGATCATTAATGACTGTATTTATTAACTACTAATGACCGGCTAAAACAGGCAGGTTATATTTTCATTACCGATTACTAAAAGCAAGTGATGGTGTGATTAAAAAACCGCCGTATACCGAACGGTACATACGGTGGCGTGGGAGGTGCATCAGTGAGATAGTAAATTATCTCACTGACCATCTACCCGATTACATTTTTAAAATTAATCAAATTGTTGGGATTTTACGTTGATGCAAGTTTCCTGCAACATACATATTAATACAGTTTTTTATGCTATAAATCATTCCTGAAAAAGAACAGAGAAAATCGTTCAATGAAAGATATGTTATAAAATATGTTTTTGAAATGAATGATTTTTTATGTTTGCAGGTATGAAAAGTTGCATTATCCTATGGCTGGCTATCCTCCTTTTTGCTTCAAATTCTTTGGGCAAAGATTTTCGGTATTTACGAACAGAGGATGGTTTACCCGACGGTGAAATTAACTCTATTGTACAGGACAGTTCCGGAAATATGTGGTTTGCTACCTGGTCGGGCCTGGTAAAATACGATGGTTATTATTTCGAGGTTTTTCGGCCCGTACTCGGCGATACAACAAGTCTTCCGGAGAAAAAGATTAAAAAGTTGTTTGTGGATTCCAATACCAATTTATGGATTGCCACTTCCATGGGCCTCTGCCGGTACAACCAGAATTTAAAAACTTTTCAATCTTACCGCTTTGAGGGAATTTCGTCGGGAGGGATTAATATTTTGTATTTGTCAGAACTGGAAAAGCACCTTGTGGTTCATGCTGTTGAGGGGTTATACATCCTTCCTCTTTCCAAGGCTTATGAGGCCGGCAAAATGATTTCCAGAAATCAGGTTTTGAACAAAGGGCAGTCAAGCGATGAGTATTACTATTATTCCCTTGCATTTAATGACCAGTTGATTTTTGTAAGTAACAGCACATCGCAAACGTCTTCAATTGTATTTACAAGTCTTTTTAGTACAGGGCAAAAAACTTTTCTTTCTGTTGAGAAAATGGTAGAGTTGAAAGAACGAATAAACTGCATCGAGCACTGTTCCATTACCAATACGCTTTATGTAGCTACAACCAAAGGAGTTTTTCCTTTCAGCCTCGATACAGGTGAATTTACAGGAAATATCCTGTTTCAGAGAGAGGATGTTCAGAAAATTGTATATACTTCAAACCACCGTCTGTATGCTTCAGTTACATACCCGAGACTGCTATATATCGATCTGCACACCGGAATCACCGGAAATTTCGAGTCCAATCCCTACCTGGCAGGCGCATTGCTCGATAACGAAATTCTTGCACTTTTCGAGGATTTTTCCGGAAACTTATGGATAGGCCATCAGGGACAGGGAATCAGCATTATGGATTTGTACCGAAAAAAATTTTTCTCTTTTCATAAGGAGCCATTCAGGGAAGAAACACTAAACTCAAATACCATCATGTGCTTTGAAGGCACTGATAATGAAATTTTTATTGGTTGCAGAAACAATGGTTTGAATGTGGTTTCCAAAAATGAATTAGCTACCCGTTTCCCGGTATTCAGGAAACTTCTCGTTAAAAATGATAATTTTCCCGGAGGTATAAGTGACGGAATCTGGGACATTGAAAAACAATCAGATTCAGTCTTTTGGATGGGAACCGATATGGGTCTTCTCAGACTTTACAAAAAGGGAAATACTGGCTGGCAAATGAAGTCTTTTTCGGAACATCCGGATATGCAGGTGCCAATCCGGAAAATTTTCATGGATAGCAATAATAATTTATGGTGTGGCAGCCATGGATACGGATTATTTTTAATCCCAAATCCGGCTCATAATCCCGATGGAAAATTTTTTAGTTTCAGGTGGGAAAACGATAATCCTGAGTCGTTATCCGACAATGTGGTTATCAGCATATTCCTTGATTCAAGAAAGCGTTTTTGGGTGGGAACCAACAACGGGCTTAACCAGTTAAAAGGCAATTATGAAAACCTTGATTTATCGGGGCTGGGCCATCCACGGTTACAGTTTAAACGCTATGTTGCTGCACTGCCCGGTGAAGGCTTATTGAACAACAACGAGATAAACGCTTTTTTTGAGAATTATAATGGCAACCTGTGGATAGCCACACAGGGAGGCGGTATTAATATTTTAAATCCGGAAACTGGCAAATTCAGCTATCTGACTACCGCCGACGGGTTGCCTTCAAACGATGTGATTTCACTGGCGCCCGGCGATGACGGTAATCTGTGGATTAGCACCACCAAAGGGTTGGCCTCTTATTACCGGTTTGCCGAAAAACCTTTTTTCAGAGTGTTTAATGCTTCCAACGGGCTTCAGGGAGAAATTTTCATGGTCAATTCATTTTATAAAGCGTCCGACGGGCAGTTGTTTTTTGGTGGCGACAATGGGTTTACCTGCTTTTATCCGCGTGATATTGAAATAAACGAGATTAAGCCAAAAATCAGTCTGACCGATTTAAGAGTCAGGAACAGAGTGGTTGAAATAGGCGATACCTTATACAAAAAGCAACTGTTGACCAGCTCTTTGAATGAGATAAAAGAGTTAACTCTGCCTTTTAAAAGCAATTCATTTAGCATCGGGATTTCCGCCCTTCATTTTCAGGCTCCTCAAAATAATACCATTGCTTATTTTCTCGAAGGGTCGTTTGAAAACTGGTATCATATTCCGGCATCGAACAGATATGTGTATTTCACCAACATTCCGCCCGGAGTTTACACATTCAGGGCACGAACCATCAGTTCCGACGGTTTGTTTTCGGACGAAGAAAAATCCATTACTTTTGAAATAAAACCGCCCTGGTACCGAACCGGTTTGGCTATGACTGCGGCCGGTATTTTTATCCTCTTAATTACTTGGGGCTTCATTTATATTTTAGTGAACCGGCAAAAATTGATTTACCAGAAAAAGATCGATAAAATTACAATCGGGAATAACGAAAATAGAATGATGTTTTTAACCAATATTGCCCATGAGTTAAGAACACCACTCAGTCTTATCATTGCTCCTGTGGAAGATTTAATGCGGAATATGACGGTGGACAACCAGTGGAAAAATCACCTGCATCTGATTTTCAGAAATTCCAACTATCTGCTTCGGCTTATCAATCAAATCATCGACTTCAGAAAACTGAATGCAGGAAATCTGGTTTTGCAGCCCCAAAAATCAGACATTGTGCGTGTTGTGAAAGATGTAGTTTTAAATTTCAAAGGTTTTGAATCGCAAAGAAAAATCAGTTTGAATTTGAATGTTCCTGCCGGTTCTGTCCCGGTTTTCATCGATGTACAGAAAATTGAAGAAGTATTATATAACCTGATTTCCAATGCATTCAGGCATACTTATGATAATCATTCCATTACCGTTTCGCTGCACATTCTGGAGAATGAGAATACAGGCAGAGGCAAACAAATTCAAATTACAGTGTTCAACGAAGGAAAGGAAATTAAAGAAGAAGACAGGGAAAAAATATTCGACAGGTTTTATAAAGTGGACGAAAACACTGAGGGAGCAGGAATTGGGTTATCTTTTGCAAAATCGCTGGTTGAAATGCACCACGGAACCATTGCTGTGGAATCTTTTCCGGGAAGAGGTGTATCCTTTCGTGTTATATTGCCTTTTACCGGAATTGAAGATGCTGTAACAGAAAAACTGAAATCACCTGTTGAAAAGGAGCAACTGTACTTTGCCTCAGAAAATCCGCAGCTCTCCCTGGCAGAAACAGGAAACGGAAAGCCACGGTTACTAATTGCGGAAGACAATAAAGAGCTGGGGGAGTTTTTGGTGAAGGTTTTTTCGCGTAGTTTTCATTGCCGCTATGCAACCAATGGTAAAGAGGCCTGGGATATGGTGCAGGACAAAGCTCCTTCGCTTATCATTACCGACGTGATTATGCCTGGCATGAATGGACTCGAGCTTTGCAAAAAAGTGAAGGAAACCAACGAAACCTGTCATATTCCGGTGTTGTTGCTTACAGCAAAAGATGCGCCGGAACAAATAACAGAAGGCTATGCTCACGGCGCCGATGCCTATGTGACCAAGCCATTCGATTTGAAAATTCTGACTTCGCAGGTGTCACGTCTTATTCAAAACAGAGAACTTATCAGGGATAAATACCGTAACCATAATTTTATGGTTGAAGTTGATGAGAAAATTTCGACCCGCGATGAGGAGTTTGTAAAAAGAGTGAAGGAAATTCTGGAAGAGAACATTTCCGATCCTGAGTTCAATGTAAATAAATTGTCGCAGCAAATGAATATAAGTACCACTCAGCTGTACAGGCGGCTCAAGGAATTA
>Ga0334898_1003580_pt1 | contig 12382 bp, 10 predicted proteins | sample GraSluR3_MG_10_FD_207228 | JGI IMG/M metagenome (GOLD analysis project Ga0334898, IMG submission 207228) | Sludge microbial communities from methane-producing bioreactor in Wageningen University, Netherlands - Granular Sludge_3_08-R3 | ecosystem: Engineered > Bioreactor > Anaerobic >... | reverse complement strand
CACTTCCCCGATACCAATAGAAGAACGAGGGAACTTCGTGGGAAGGGTATCCTCTACATCGGTACCGGAGTGAGCGGTGGCGAAGAGGGGGCGAGGCGAGGTCCTTCGATCATGCCGGGGGGAAACAAGGATGCATGGCCTCTGGTGAAGCAGATCCTCCAAGACATCTCGGCCAAGGTCGAGGATGGGAGTCCTTGTTGCGATTGGGTAGGTGAAGATGGTGCGGGCCACTATGTGAAGATGGTACACAATGGTATCGAGTATGGTGACATGCAGATGATCTGCGAGGCATACGATCTGTTGCACCAGGGTCTTGGTCTCGACCATTCCCGATTGCACGATATCTTCGCCAAGTGGAATGAGGGTGAACTGGATAGTTACCTCATTGAGATCACCCGCGATATCATGAAGACTCTGGATGCGGATGGCCAACCGTTGGTCACCAAGATCCTCGACAAGGCAGGTCAAAAGGGCACCGGCAAATGGACGGGTATCAGTTCGCTTGAATTGGGTGTTCCCGTCACCTTGATCGTGGAGGCGGTCTATGCCCGCTGCGTTTCGGCTTTGAAGCAGGAACGTGTCGAAGCTTCCAAGATCATTGGAGGTCCCGTGAAGAAGATCGAAGGTGATGCCGCTGCGATCATTGAGGATGTTCGCAAGGCTCTGCTTGCCTCGAAGATCGTCAGTTATGCGCAAGGGTATATGCTGATGAGGGAGGCCGCCAGGGAGAATGGGTGGGATCTCAACTATGGTGGTATCGCACTCATGTGGCGTGGCGGGTGCATCATACGCAGTGTGTTCCTCGGTAAGATCAAGGAGGCCTACGAAAGGAATCCGCAGCTGAACAATCTGCTGATCGATCCGTATTTTGTGCAGGTGATGGCCGATTGCCAGGATGCATGGCGGAGGACCATTTCGCGTGCGGTGACGGCAGGGATTCCGATGCCGGCGATGTCGAGTGCGATCAGTTTCTTCGACAGTTATCGTAGCGAGAGGCTTCCGGCCAATTTGTTGCAAGCACAGCGCGATTACTTCGGTGCGCATACCTATGAACGGGTGGACAAGAGCGAGGGTGAATTCTTCCATACCAATTGGACGGGTACGGGCGGCAATGTAGCCTCCTCGACGTATCAGGTGTGAACCAGGGAAAAACAGCACATTCTCCACACTTCCCTGCACGGGAGGTGTGGGAATTGCGCCTGTGGTGTGAATGCTCCTTGCATACGTGCACATACGATGTCGTTTCCGGTGATTTTCGGATGGTACGAAACAGTGTGGTCGAGTGTGGGGAACGTACCAAAACCTCTTCAGATAATTAATTTCAGCATTTATACTTATAAAAGTTTTAAAAAACAAATCCCCAGTATATTGACAACGGGGAACAAATGCCCTACAAGTATCGCGTGTTTGCAGTAGTTTCCCGCCTCCAAAAGAGGAGCGGGCAACACTGTTTCAAGGAGGAAAGGGAAAGAGATTGAAAGGTTTCGACGTCACGGTAAGGGACGTATCCAGGGCGTATGGTGATTTCAAGGCCCTCGACAACGTGAGTATTGCTATCAGGAAAGGAGAGTTCTTCTCCCTTCTCGGACCTTCCGGATGCGGAAAAACCACCCTTCTTCGCATCATCGCCGGATTCGATTCACCCGATTTGGGTACAGTGTTGCTTGATGGAAGGGATATCCTGCCTCTTCCTCCCGACAAACGCCAGGTGAACACGGTGTTCCAAAGTTATGCCCTCTTTCCACACCTCAGTGTGTATGAGAATGTGGCGTTTCCCCTACGTTTGAAAAAACTCCCCAGTTCCCAGATCGATGCCAAGGTGAGGGATTATCTCCATCTGGTCCAGCTCGATGCACATGGGGACAAGAAGCCCAGCATGCTCAGTGGTGGACAGAAGCAGAGGGTGGCGATCGCACGGGCACTCATCAATGAGCCGAATGTGTTGTTGCTCGATGAGCCGTTGTCGGCATTGGACGCGAAACTGCGTCAGAATCTGTTGGTCGAGCTTGATCATCTGCATGATCAGATCGGTATCACTTTCATATATGTCACGCATGATCAGAGCGAAGCGCTTTCCGTAAGTGACAGGATTGCGGTGATGAACCAGGGTAAGGTGTTGCAGATCGGTACTCCCTATGAGATCTATGAGAGTCCGGCCACCGATTTCGTGGCACGATTCATCGGTGAAACAAACCTGTTTCCCGCCACTGTGGTCTCCTGTGTCCCGTATGCCGATTACTATATGACCACTCTCGATATTCCTGCCTTGGGATCGGAGATCAAGGTGACCGATTACGACAATCTTCCCGAGGGACAGAGGGTTTCCTTCACAGTCCGACCGGAGAAGCTGAAGATCACCGGTGAGGTTCCATCCAAGGTGGGCAAGGATATCAATTTGTTCAAGGGTGTGGTCGAGGAACCGGTCTACAGTGGATTCCAATCGAAATACTATGTGAGTCTGGAAAACGGTACGGTGGTAAAGGTGATCCAGCAGCATGCGAATTATATGGATGAGGGTCCGGCCATCGCTTGGAAGGATCAGGTACATGTCTCCTGGAGTGCCGAAGACGGTTATATCGTCGAGGTGGTGGATTCATGAACAGCCATTCCAACCTGAAGCGGGGTCGGAGGTTGGGGATCACCTACTCCGCTCCCATGGGTGTGTGGCTTACCGTGTTCTTCCTGGTTCCGTTGGGAATCATCATCCTCTACAGTTTCTTGAAGAAGGGACTGTATGGTGGTGTGGAGGGGGAATTCTCACTTGTCGCCTATACCCAGATGCTCAATCCCAATTTCCTTAGGGTGTTCTTGCGGACATTGTGGGTAACCGTGCTTTCCACATTCGCCACCATCCTGCTGGCTCTTCCTTGTGGCTATGCGATGGCAAGAAGCAGGCATCAGTTGTTGTGGCTTGGTCTTGTGATCATTCCCTTCTGGACGAATTCTCTTATCAGGATCTATGCATGGATCGCCATACTCTCCAGCGAAGGATTCTTGAATGAGACGTTGAAGGCTTTGGGGATCATCGGTGAAAGTCTTCAACTCATCTACAATCAGGGTGCGGTGATCACGGTGCTGGTGTACATGTATATTCCATTCGCCATTCTGCCACTGTTCACCACCATCGACAAATTTGATTTCCAATTGCTCGAAGCTGCCCGGGATTTGGGAGCTTCGAAGCCCGAATCCATCTTCAAGGTGCTTGTGCCGAATATTCGTAGTGGCATTGTGACGGCTGTGATCTTCACATTCATTCCTATCTTCGGTGCCTATACCGTGCCTCTGTTGGTGGGTGGTAAAGATTCCTATATGATTGGGAACATCATAGTCGATCAGGTGACGAAAACCCGCAACTGGCCCCTGGCATCGGCATTCAGTCTCGTTATCACTTTGGTAAGTACCGTGGGTGTGGTGTGGATGCTGGTATCCACTGCCAATGAACGATCGAGAAATAGAAGTGAGAGCAAAGTGGCCGATCCTACCGGAGGTGTGGTATGAGGTATCGTTTTGAACCTTCTCGGTTGACTGCCACACCGAAGAATACGGTGGGACCCTACAAGACTCCCAAGCACCAAGTGTTCACCGACCATCGCAGCTTTGGTTTCTCCAATGTGATGTTGGTGCTTGTCATCCTGTTTCTCTTCTTGCCATTGTTTGTGGTGGTCCTCTACTCGTTCAATGCTTCCAAGGGGATGAGGTGGGGCGGTTTTTCCTTGGAGTGGTATGCCAAGTTGTTGTTCGATTCGGATGAATTGTGGCGAGCGTTCGGCAACAGCGCCATCATTGCTATCACCAGTGCGCTGGTGGCGACACTGCTTGGATCATTGGCTGCGGTGGGGGTCAAATGGTATCGTTTCAAATCACGCAATTATATCCAGGTGTTGAGTTTTCTTCCCATGGTGTTGCCCGAGGTGATCATCGGTATTTCGATGCTCATATTCTTTACCGCGGTGAAGATTCCATTGGGGATGTTCAGTATCTTTGTTGCCCATGCGACATTCAACCTCCCGTTCGTGTTTCTCCTGGTTTCAGCGCGGTTGGACGAGTTCGATTTTTCGGTGATAGAAGCTGCCCGCGATCTTGGAGCTACCGAACGGCAGACGCTCATGAGGGTGATCATACCGTCCATCATGCCGGGTGTGATGTCGGGGATGCTGATGGCGATCACCATGAGTCTGGAGGACTTCGTCATCACGTTCTTTGTGTCGGGACCAGGTTCCACCACCCTACCCTTGTATGTCTACTCGATGATCCGGTATGGAGTGTCTCCGGTGATCAACTCACTTTCCTTGGTGCTCATTCTCAGCATCATGGTGTTGGCGTTGGTGTTCCGAAGATTTCTCAAGACGATTGCCGCTTCACGGTAATCTTGTAGTTCGTTTCACACCGACCCGGGGGATGGCCGGTATGGTTGGCCCGGGCGTATTGCTACCCTCCAAGGAGGAGCTTCCATGAAAATTTCCATCATGTCCAAACGACTGTTGTGTGTGATCGGCACGGTGATGCTGTTGTCGATGCTGTTTTTCGCTTCCGGATGTAAGAAGGAGGAGACCGCGTCGGGATCAACCGACAAGACCCTTTATCTCTACAATTGGACCTATTATACTCCGGAATCGGTGATCGAGAAGTTCGAAAAGGAGTTCGGTGTGAAGGTGGTGCTCGACTACTTTGCATCGAATGAGGATATGTTCGCCAAGTTGAAGGCTGGTGGAAGCGGTTACGATATCGTGTTCCCTTCCCAGGATTACACTTCCATCATGATGCATGAGAAGATGTTGTTGCCGATCGACAAGAACAGGATTCCCAATCTCAAGTATATCGATCCGATGGTGTTGGAGAAGGCTACCTATGATCCCGACATGTCGTGGTCGGTTCCCTATTTCATGGGGGCGAGCGGTATCGCGGTGAACACCACCAAGGTGTCCGATTATGAGAGGAGTTGGAATATATTCGCCGATGATCGATTGGCAGGAAGAATGAGCATGCTCGATGATATGCGCGAGGTGATGGGTGATGCGCTCGCATACTTGGGGTATTCGGTGAATTCCACCGATGATGCCGAGCTTGCGGAAGCGCAACGGTTGGTGAATGACAAGTGGAAACCGAATCTGGTGAAGTTCGATGCCGAAGGTTTTGCCAAAAGCTTCTCCAGCGGTGAGTTCTGGGTTGTCCAAGGGTATGCGGAGGCGGTCTTCGAGGAGTTGGAGAGTTCACGTTGGGATGAGGTGGACTTTTTCCTTCCTCCCGAAGGAGGACCGATGTATCTCGACTCGATGGTGATTCCCAAGGGTGCGAAACATGTGGAGTTGGCCCATGAGTTCATCAATTTCATCCATCGTCCCGAAGTGTATGCCGAATTCCTCGATCGTTTCCATTTCCCCGCTTCGGTGCACACTGAAGCCGGTGCGCTCATGACGGTGGAGCCTTTTTATGAGGGAAAGGATCTGGCGAACTATGAATTGAAGAATGATCTCGGTGCCGATTTGGAGAAGTACAACGAAATTTGGCAGAGCATCAGATACGTCGATTGAAGTGAACATATAGCAACACCCGCGGATTGGTGCGCCGAACGTGGCCACCAATCCGCATACTCAATCCAACAACAAGGACATCACCACCGCATCATAATACGAAGAGCCCTCCAGGAATGCTCGTGAGACGACCGCTTCCCTGGAAAACCCGAATGATTGGTAGAGTGATATCGCTTCTCGGTTTTCGCCATGCACGCGCAAGGTGATTCGTTTGATGCCTGCATACACTGCCCAATTGACCATCCGTTGCAACAGTGCGGTACCTATACCATTCCTTCGCCATCGTTGATCCACCATCAGGCTGAATTCACCGGCATGATAGGTACGTCTCCGCTCTCCTGCGGTAAATGCCAAGAGTCCGACCAATCCCACATGTTCCATGGATGCTCCGAGATAGAGCTTGCGATCCGATTTCGCGTAATGGGAAAGGATCATCTTTTCATCGGTCAATCCGATTCCCAGTCCTTCTTGACCAATTTCCAAAAATGGTGTTCCTCGTGCGATGTTTTCCACAAGCGAGAGTACTTCCTGTGCATCGTTGGAATTCATTTCGCGTATCACCACAGGTCGTGGAAGCGGTGTGCGCCTTTGGGGTATCTCCCCAATTGGAACATGGGGAGGTGCCGTACCGATTCCCAAACCCATGCAGAGGAGATCGAACGGTTCCCCATTGATGACGAGGGCCCGTTTGAGCAGGCCTTCTTCAATGAATCCATAAGTTTGGTAGAGTCTGATCGCACGGTGGTTGTCACTTCTCACCTCAAGGTTGATCTTTGTGATGTTGGAATTTTCCGCCCATTCGATCATGGCGGCAAGCAGTGCACGTGCAATACCTTTTCCCCAATGTTCACGATCGACCGTTATTCCGAATTCTCCCGTATGGGCACTTTTCGGTCGTTTGCCACCCATGAAGGTGAGGTTGCCCACTATATTGCCCTCGATCATGGCAAGAAGTGCAAGTGAGTTTTCGGAGGCTTCCAAGGTATCCAGGAAATGGTGTTCATTGGCGAATGCGTCGGTCTCATCCGCTTCGAATGTCAAATTGTCCGACTGCGTGGTGACCTTACACAGGTATGCGACCAAGGCTTCGGCATCATCGCCCACCGCTGAACGGATCACGGCAGGTGTGGATGGTATCGGGATCGGGTTCCCCAGCTTTGCCATAGGTTACCTCAAACAAGGACTTCAATGTGCCGTCAAGGCGGCTTCGGCGAGATGATCGATGGTAGCGACCAGTTGTTCGATCACCGTATTTTCTATGAATCCGATCCCCTGCGGTTCGATTCCAGCGGCCCAATTGATCGAATAGACGATTCCGGCGAAATCGATGCCGGCCTCGTTCGCAAGGATGGTTTCAGTGGCCGCTGTCATTCCCACATGGTCGGCTCCCCATTTGCGGAACATCGCAATTTCGGCAGGCGTCTCCAAACGGGGGCCGTTGGTGCACACATAGGTGCCTTTCGGTGCCATCGATATGTGACGTTTCGCGGCTTCTTCAATTATCTTGGTACGGAGTTTCAGGTTGTAGGGTTCGTCCATCGGTATATGGCGGACTCCGGCTTCGCCTCCTGTGAAGAAGGTTGAGTTCCTTGATCCGCCGGTGAAGTCGATGAACTGGTCGATGAGGCCAATTTGACCTGGAGGGACGGTATCGGAGATCGAACCGACTGCGTAGATTCCGATGGCTTGGGTTATTCCCAGTTGCCAAAGTGCCGCAATATTGGCCCGGTAATCGATCAGATGGGGAGGTACGGTGTGTCCCTCACCATGTCGCAACAAGTGGTGGATGGTATGTGTTCCCATTTCCCGCTTGTATACCACTACGGTTCCATACGGGGTTTGGACTTCCAACCGTGTCGCCTCGTGGCTTGCCATGCCCTGACATCCGGTTCCTCCGATAACAGCCGTTTTCATGTTGGCGTTCCTCCATTCATATCATGTGCGGTAGGCTTTTCCGATTTCACTCGGCTTGTACCATCCCTTGGGAGTGATGATGCCTTCGACGAATTCGTTCCGTATGATGTCGAAGGCCGGATAGCGTCCCTTGAGGGTCGCCAAGGTGGTGGGAGCGGAACCACAGCGGAGGACTTCATTTCCGTCACGCTCCTCCATCACGATGTCGTCCCTTGTCGCCTTGGTCGGATCGGGTGACATTGCGAATACATGGTAGGGGATGTGGTAATGTCGCGCGCATATGGCGTTGGCCAATGTGCCGACTTTGTTCACTACCGTTCCATCCATCGTCACCAGATCGGCCGCACTCATATAGATTCCGATTTCGGAGGTTTCCATAAAGTGGGCTCCCATTCCATCGGTGATCACGAATACCTCCAAACCCATGGCTTGTAGTGAGGGTGCGGTGAGTCTTGCTCCCTGCAGGTAGGGACGGGTCTCCGGTACATAGACGGTGAACCGTTTCCCTTCCTGTGTTGCTTTGGCCAGGCTCAACAGAAAGGTGTGCTCGGCGAAGCAGGTGGTGAGGATACCCGTACCATCCGGTATAAGGTGGCTGCCGATGTCACTCATCATATCGTAATCGGCGTCGAAGGACGCTTCCTTCCGATCTATGATTTGGTCGACGTAGCCGACCAGATCATCGGAGTGGACATCCCTCATGCCGTCGCATACGTACCATTGGCCGATTTCTGCGACCAATTCCTGTAGTGTGCGGGCCATTGTGGTATTCGTCGGTCTAGTGGCTTTGAGTGTGTTGGCCACTTCGATGAACACGTTCGGTTTGTCGGGTAATTCTCCATGTTGTATTTGTCGAGCCACAAAGCGGAGTGTGGTCATTGCCACCTGCAATGGGCCTCCTCCTTGGGTGACCATGTCACGAATCGCTTTGGCGATATCGTCGACGGTTCGGCATGCCACATGGGTCAATTCCCAGGGATATTTCCTACGGTCTCCCACCAGCAGAAGATTGTCTTCGATGCGTGCGATGTGTTCTCGTTTCAAAAGAGGTGGAAGATATGATTCGATATCGACGGTTTTCTTCAATCCCAAAATCCTTCATGGTCGGCGGCGATACGTGTTTCGAGATCGGCATCCTCAACTGGTCCCACCACCACGATGTCCTTCTGTCCCCGTTCCAACACTTCCCTACAGGGGAGGCTGAAGGTGGGATTCTCGGGATTGTCGCCTGTCATCTCGAGAAGCCGATGTTCAGTGAGTCCGTAGACAATTCTTCCCACATTCGCCCAATAGAGTGCGCCTGTACACATCGCGCAGGGTTCGATACTGGTGTAGAGGCTACAGCGTGCCAAAAATTCTCGTTCATAGGTCCGGGATGCTTTCATCAGCAGCATGGTTTCGGCATGGGCACAATCGTTGTGTCCGGTGACGACTTCATTGGGTTGTTCCATTAGAATATTTCCCTGGGCGTCGGCAAGGAGGGCTCCGAAAGGATGGTTTCCCCCCTTTCTCGATTCGGTGGCAATTCGTGCTGTTTCGTACAACAGTTCGATATCTTTCGCGGTAGGTTCGGTGGTGATCACGCTCATTTCATTCTCCCATTCCACATGTTCATGTGTGGTTCACCTTATCACAGTCGGCAATGATGAAAAAGCTGTTTCCGTGGCATCTTTTGCAGGTTGCGATTATCTTGGTTGAACTACTCCTTATGGTATTTCCAGCCTCAATGGGTATATGGTGGAACTCCATGACTTTTATTGTTATACTACAGGTACGTTCGATGAGTGAATAAGAGGACAGAGAGATGCACTTCAATGAAAAGATCAATCTTCTGATGAAGATGGCCAACACCACCAATACCAAACTTGCCGAGGCTCTGGGAATAGACCCTTCTTTGGTGAGCAGATGGAGGACCGGTGCTCGGGAACCGGGTGATGATTCACGTTATATCCAGCTCATTGGTGTGTATTTCGCTTCCCAAGCTCGACAGGATTTCCAGAGGGTCGCCCTGTTGGAACTCACGGGGCACCAGATGGAGGACAAGAATGTCGCCGAGGCGACCATCGCCACCTACTTGACCCGATGGCTTTCCAATGAAGCGAAGATCAGGACCGAGTCGATACAGGTTTTGTTGGACAGTATCGGATCGGCTGGAAATGCACCCCACTCCATTCCCGACATTCCTCTTCCCCCAGAGCCGGAAGGCAATGTGATCGAAACCCAAGCCTTTTCGGGCAATGAGGGGTTGCGTTCGAGTGCCACCAAGTTGTTGTTGAAGGCGCTCCACTCTCCTTCCGCCCATCCCCGCTTGTTGTTGTATAGCGATGAGTCGATGCGTTGGATCACTGAGATTCCCGAGTTTGCGAAGTTGTGGTTCATTCTTATGAGCAAGGGTATCCGAAGGGGCATGACCATCGAGGTCATCCATACTTTGTCCCGTGACAGCAATGAACTTGCCGATGCGGTCCAGCGCTGGTTGCCGTTCTACATGACGGGAGCGATTGTGAGCCATTACTATCCTGAAAAACGCGATGATATGTTCAACCATACCTCATTTGTGCTCGAGGGGGAGGCTGCGGTCTTTTCCACCAGTGTGAGGGGACAGAATCAAGAGGATATCCAGTACTTCTTCACCACAGAGGTGAACACGCTCGCTTCATTGTCCAATTCCTTTGAATCACAGTTGTCGTTGTGCAAGCCTTTGGTGAGAACGTTCACTGGTTCCAATACCCGTTCCTATATTGATGAACAGATCAAATTGTTCGCTTCAGGTGCGGGCAATGGTGTGGGTATGCAGAGCCTGCTTTTGAGTGGGATGCCGGTTTCACTACTCGATGACATGCTCAAGCGCAAGGGAATTGCCGATGAGAAGCGATTGGAGCTGTTGGAGGACCAGAGACAGCGACTCAAATTGATGCATACCCATATGAAACACAAGAAGTTCCAGATGGTGATCAGTCTTCCCCGTATCACCGATGTCTTGAAGGGTAAGGTTCCTGCGTTGATTCCCGAATTGTTGACCCAGAAACCGTTCAATTATCTTCCGATGGAGTATCATACCCATCTCATGGCGATCATCGACATTTTGAAGAAATATGAAAATCTGGAGATCTTCATTCTTCCCAACAAGCATATGTTGCATACTGTGCAGTTGTTTGCTGTTACCAATGGGGGCTTGTTGGTCCTGAAGCATCGCGATCCCAAGTTTGTGTTCATATCCGAGGAGAATGATCTGATCGGTGCGATTATCAGTTTCATCAATCAAGAATCCGCACGCATACCCAAGAGGGAGAGGAATCGTGAGTATGTGGTGGAAAAATTGCTGCAATTCGCAGAAAGGGTCGATGAGGGTTCCAAAACGAGGAGGCTTCCTTGAACTTGATCTATGATAGATGAGGGTCTTCCAATTTCGGGAGGCCCTTATGTTTTTATCTCCCAGTACGTTCACTACTTGGAAATGTTCATGCCGGGTACAGTCGGAATTTGTAGAATATTCGGATTTGACTGATTGCATTCATTTACATGAATATTTTTTTCATAGTATACTCGAACCATGTCGAATCATACACTTGTTCCATCTCCCGAGCCTGGATGCCTGTATAGCATCAAGTCTTTGTATCCCAAGTTCAGCGTGAAGGAAAAGAAGATCGCCGATCATATTCTTGCGAACCCTTCCGAAGCAGTGCATCCGAGTATCGACGAATTGGCAGAGAAGATCGGTATATCGGAGTCGACTCTGGTTCGCTTCGTGAGGAAGCTTGGCTTCAGCGGCTACCAAAGGTTCCGCATCGCGTTGGCAACAGAGGCGGTGGGACCTGCTTCACGAGTATATGAGACCGATATCGCACCTGAACACGATCTGATTGAGACGGTATTCGCCAATGTGTTCACTACCCTATCCCTTACCAAATCGGTGCAGAATCGTGAGTCAATCAATCGTTGTGCACATCTCATGCATCAGGCGAGACGGGTCATGTTGTTCGGTATCGGAGGTTCGCAGATCATCGCACTGGATGCATTCCACAAGTTCATGCGCATTGGGTTGGATTGTGTAATGGTGGATGATTTCCATATGCAACTCATGTTGGCAAGCCAAGCGGACAGCGAATGTGTCGCCTTGGTGTTCAGCCATACGGGAATGACGATGGATACCTTGGCGATTGCGGAAGAGTTGAAGAGAAAGGGGTGCCCGGTGATCGTAGTCACTTCAGGGGCCCGTTCTTCCTTGGCACGCATGGCAGATATCGTGTTGCCTGTTTCCGTTGCCTCTACAGGCTACATCTCTGAGGCCTTCACTTCCCGAATCGCACAGCAGGTCGTGATCGATCTTCTCTATATCCAATTGGTCAATCTGATGGGTGGAGAGGCGGTCGACCATATCGATTCCATGCGGGAAGCGATCGCAAAGCGGAAAATGTAGTTTTCTCGCATGGCTGTAATCATTTCAAACTACATGGTAGTATGTACCATGGATATGACGTAGGAGGATAGAGATGGGAAAGCTGACTATACCTGCAGCGAATTTGGTGGAACGGACCATCACCCAAAAACCGTATGATTTTGTGACTTTGGGAGCATTGGTGACCAGACTTGACCCGGGAATCGTTCCGTTCGAATATGCCGACCGCTACGATATCCACGTGTCCGGTGGAGAGTTCAATGTGGCGGCGAATCTCGCTCGGGCTTTTGGGAAAAAGACCGCGGTGGTGTCCGCCATGGTGGACTATCCCATCGGACGCAAGGTCGAATCCGAAGTGAGGAAAATGGGTGTCGATGGATTCTATGCCCGTTTCAAGCACAATGGGGTGCATGGACCGAATATCGCCCAGGTGTGGAGCGATCAAGGTGGCGGAGTACGGGCTCCAGTGGTATTCTACAATCGTGCGAATGAGGCTGCGGCAATGTTGAAGCCCGGCTCCATAGATTGGAAGGAGCTT
>Ga0334898_1003577_pt1 | contig 12385 bp, 10 predicted proteins | sample GraSluR3_MG_10_FD_207228 | JGI IMG/M metagenome (GOLD analysis project Ga0334898, IMG submission 207228) | Sludge microbial communities from methane-producing bioreactor in Wageningen University, Netherlands - Granular Sludge_3_08-R3 | ecosystem: Engineered > Bioreactor > Anaerobic >... | reverse complement strand
AGGGAACACCCTTCCTGCCGGCCGCCCACAAAAGGGGGCCGCTGGCATATCCTCCCACTCCTACGGCAACAGTGGGTTTGAAATCATCCAGGATCCTCCGGGCAGCGGCAATGCTTTCCAAAAGACGGAAAGGCAATAAAAGATTTGCCGAGATGCTTTTCAGCGAAAGATCACGCCGGAGACCGGCGATGGGCAATCCCTTGATCACGTATCCTGCAGCCGGCACTTTTTCCATTTCCATCCGTCCCTGAGCCCCTACAAATAAGATTTCCGCCCCGGGATCCTGTATCCTGATGGCATGGGCAATGGATACGGCCGGAAATATGTGGCCGCCTGTGCCTCCTCCGCTTATAATGATCCTATGATTGCTGTGTTGTTTCATTTCCGGTTACCGATTTCATTTCTTCTTCCGTAAGTTCAAGTGTATCAAGCCTCTCGTCCTGTAAAGCCCTGCTAACTGACAACATCATTCCAAAAGCAATACTGACAGCCAGTACGGAGGATCCCCCGGAACTGATTAGTGGAAGTGTCTGTCCGGTGACAGGCAGTAAACCCACATTAACCAGGATGTGGATCATTGCCTGGGTGACTATAAGGATTCCCAGGCCGCAGACCAACATGGCGGAAAACACCTTTTTGCAAACTTTGGCAATCAGGACGACGCTGTAAAGCAGCCAGAAATACAATCCTATGACAAAGATTCCTCCAATAAGTCCTGTTTCTTCTACTATGATGGAATAGATATAATCACTGTTTGACAGCGGTAAAACATGGCGTAAATTCCCGTTGCCCGGGATCTTGCCCCCAATCCCGCCGGTAGCTATAGCTACCTTGGAATACATGACCTGATCGCTTTCCTTTTCTTCTTCGTGATCTCCAATACCAAAAAATCCGGCTATACGTTTTTCAACCGTTTCCAGCCGGGAAGAAGAAGCCAGGGTAGGACCGTCATCTTTTTGTAAAGCCCTCTGAAGCACCATCCCTCCGTAAAGCAATCCCACCAGTAAAACCACTATACCTGCGCCTTTGGCAATAAATGCAAAACGGACCTTTGATATCAGCAGCATTATAAAAATGGTAATGGTCAGTAATACGCCCGTGGAAAAACCTTCCCAGATAATGGGAATGATAAACACCAGCAATGGCAGGAACAATCGCAGCAAAAAGTTTTTGAATGTTGCGATCTTGTCTTCTTCCAATACCTTGGCAACGAACAGGATCAGGGCTACTTTGGCAAATTCCGAAGGCTGGAAACTGAATCCGAATATTGACAACCATCTTGTACCCTCGTTTCTGCTTTCACCACTGAACAAGGTGATCAACAGCAAAACCAAAGCAAGGACGTATACAAAATAGGCAGCTTTCCGGTATCCCCCAAGAGGAAAGAGGTGACACAAATAAATAACGCCGAACCCCAGTAGGATAAACCTCATTTGTTTGAGCATTATGGAAAAAGTGGTTGTGTTTTCCATTACCGCTATACGGCTGGAAGAAGAATATACGAAAACCAGTGAAAGCAATGAAAAAATGATGATCAATGCCCACAGGGAAGTATCCCCCTTTAACCGTATGTTCTTCTTAACGCTCATAATCCTGATTACAATTTTCTTACGGCATCTTTAAACTGATCGCCCCGGTCTTCATAATTACGGAACAGATCAAAACTGGCACAGGCCGGCGACAGCAATACCGTATCTCCCGGTTTGGAAACCCGGTACGACTGTGCAACAGCCTCTTCCATGGAGTGTGTGTCAATGATCTCCGGACCCTTTCCGGAGAAAGCATTTATGATCTTTTTGTTGTCTTTTCCAAGACAAACAATGGTTTTCACCTTAGAGGAAACAAGATCCTCAAGTACGCTGTAATCGTTTCCTTTGTCCTGACCTCCCACGATCCAGACCACAGGGCCTTGTATACTGTCCAGTGCGTACCAGACGGAATTCACGTTAGTGGCTTTGGAATCGTTGATGTACAGTGCCCCTTTTACCCGGGCAACCTGCTCCATCCTGTGAGGTATGTTTTTAAAAGACGTCAGGCTGTCCCTGATCACCGGATTACTGATTTTCATGATCTTTGCCGAGAGGGCAGCGGCCATCGAGTTGTAAACATTATGTTTACCCTGGAGAGCCAGCTCATTGATGAACATTTCAAATTCCTGTTCCCCGTAAACCACGTGCATCTTATCGTCTACGGCATAAGCACCTTCCGGGACATTAACCTTTTGTGATATTGGCAACATTTTGGCTTTCAGCACAATGCGATTTAAATGTTCCATAGAGATTTCATCGTCGCGACAGAATATAAAACAATCCTCCTCATCCATGTTTTGTGTGATCCTGAACTTGGCTTTCACGTATTCCTTCAGATCGTAATGATACCTGTCCAGATGATCCGGTGTAATATTGAGCAGGATAGCAATATCTGCCTTAAAATCGTACATACCATCCAATTGGAAACTGCTGAGTTCCAAAACATATATATCGTAGTTTTGTGTAGCAACCTGGTATGCGAAACTCTGACCCACATTCCCGGCAAGCCCTACATTCAGACCGGCGTTTTTGAGCAGGTAATAAATCAGGGAGGATGTGGTGGTTTTTCCGTTGCTTCCGGTAATACATATTTTACGGGCCTGTGTGAACCTGCCGGCAAATTCAATCTCCGATATCACCGGAATGCCGGCCTTGTTCAAATCTTCCACCAGGGGTAATGTATCCGGGATACCGGGACTTTTTACCACTTCTCCGGCCTGCATGATATGAGAAACAGAGTGCATCCCTTCTTCGTATTCAATTCCGTGTTCACCCAGCAGATCCTTTGCTGCGGGATGAATGATTCCGGAATCCGAAAGAAACACTTCGTAGCCCTGTTTCTTTGCCAGAACGGCAGCTCCTACGCCGCTTTCCCCACCACCCAGTATTACCAGTCTGTTATTCATATATTGTTTCGTTGTTATCTGATTTTCAATGTAATGATTGTTAATACAGCGAGCAGTATGCTGATGATCCAAAACCGTACTACAACTTTAGGCTCGGCAATGGGTTCTTCAGGTCCTTCCAGTAAAACACGACCCGGTACGTCTTTTTTATCGAATATGTAATGATCGTGCAATGGCGCCCTTACAAAAACACGGTCTCCGGGAACAACCTCTCCTTTTGAATATTTTCCGGCCGCAATCAGCTTTTTTGTTGCCTTAATACGTGTATATTTATACCAAAGTTTCTGTACGATCACAGACACGCTTTCAGCCAGAAATACACCGCAAAGAATCACCAGCAACAGTTCTACACGTATCATCAATGCGAATACGGCTACGACACCTCCCAGTGTGAGGCTGCCCACATCACCCATAAATACCTGTGCGGGATAGGTATTATACCAGAGGAACCCTATAAGTGCTCCTATCAGGCCGGCCATGAACACCACCATTTCCCCTGAATTGGGGATAAACATGATGTTCAGATACCGCGCGTATACTATGTGACCCGACAGATAAGCCAGTATTCCCAATGTTATTCCTACAATAGCCACCGTACCGGTGGCCAACCCGTCCCTGCCGTCAGTCAGGTTAGTGCCGTTGGAGACAGCCGTTACTATAAAAATGGCTACCAGAATGTAAACAATCCAGCCGGCCTTTTGCCCGTTTTCTCCTTTAAATGGGGTAAGCCAGGAATAATCAAATAAATTGTCTTTCAGGAAAGGAATGGTAGTTTTGGTGCTCTTTATGTGACGGATGTATTGCAGTTCCTCGGCCTGTTCGGTCTGTTCCACGTTCCCCGGAACATGGGCGATTTCAACGATAACTGCCTGGTCACTTATGTACAAGGCCAATCCGACGATCAGGCCCAGACCAACCTGTCCGTAAATCTTTAGCTTCCCTTTCATGCCGTCTTTGTCCTTTCTTTGCAATTTTCTCAGGAAATGGACTACGCGGGTTTCCTTTTTTCCGGTTTTGGTTCTGAGTTTCAGGGTGTCGTCCAAAAAGCCAATAAAGGATAACCAGAGCGTAGAGATTATCAGCAGCTGGACATATAGATTGGTTAAATCACATAACAGCAATACGGCTGCCAGCAAGGATAATATTATTATAATTCCTCCCATAGTTGGAGTGCCGGCTTTTCCGTTCTCACCCGTTTTGGAAGCCGTGTCGGTAACCTGGTTCTTTTTCAATCTGGCAATGATGTATTTCCCGGCGATCAGGGAGATGAGCAATGCGATGATCACCGAAAAAATGGACCGGACAGAAATATAGCGGAATAGTCCCACCCCGGGGAAATCCACATGTTCTTTCAGAAATTCAAATAAATGGTATAACATATCATCCGGTCTTTAAAATTTCACGTAGGATCTCTTTATCGTCAAAATGTGTTTTTACACCTTTAATATCCTGGTAGGTCTCATGTCCTTTTCCTGCAACAAGAATGATGGTTCCAGGGCGGGCAGTCCTGACTGCCGTTTTAATGGCCTGTCGTCTGTCAGTAATGCGTAAATGACGGTTTTGCCTGTCCGTGGTCAGTCCTGCCATCATCTGGTCCAGAATGTCTTCAGGGTCTTCAAACCTGGGATTGTCCGAGGTGAATACACACATATGTGAATATTGATCCGCTATCTGTGCCATAACGGGTCTTTTTGTTTTGTCGCGGTTGCCTCCGCATCCGACAACACATACCAGTTCCTGTCCCGGTTTGAGCAGTTCTTTCAATGTGAGCAAGACGTTTTTCAATGCATCGGGAGTATGGGAGTAATCCACTACGGCCGTTATGTTATTGCCTCCTCTTACGTATTCCATTCTGCCGCTGACTGTTTTTAAAGAACTGAGAATGCGCAGTGTTTCTTCTTTGGAAGCGTCGAGCAATCTGGAACAGGCGTATACCGCCAGTAAATTGTAGGCGTTGTGCAAGCCTATAAGGGAACTCCAGACCTCGGTGCCGTCAATATTCAATTGCATGCCGTCCACACTGTTTTCCAAAATGCGTGCATTATAGTCCGCCATTTTTTTACAGGCGTAAGTGTGTTTTTTAGCACGGCAATTTTGGATCATAACCTTCCCGTTCTTGTCATCGTCGTTGATAAGGGCAAATGCTGTTTCAGGGAGCGTGTCAAAAAAGCTTTTTTTTGCATCCCGGTAAGCGGAAAAGGTTTTATGGTAATCCAGATGATCGTGAGTCAGGTTTGTAAAAATGCCCCCCGCAAAACGAAGCCCTGAAACCCTGTTTTGCACTATGGCATGTGAACTGACTTCCATGAAACAATGGGTACATCCGCTGCGCCACATTTTATCCAGCAGGCTGTTTATAGTCAGGGTGTCCGGCGTAGTGTGTGATGTGGGAATTTCCCGGTTCTCAATATAATTAGCTATAGTAGAGATCAGGCCGCACTTATAGCCCAGGTCACTGAACAGGTGGTGCAACAGGGTTGCTGTGGTTGTCTTTCCATTGGTACCGGTAATACCTATAAGGGTTAGTTTGGCTGAAGGATGATCATAAAATGCACCGGCAAGCAGGCTCAGGGCCCTGTGGGTGTCGGGAACTTCAATAAAAGTTGTGGTTGAGGCAAAATCCTGAACAATATGGGTATCGGTAAGGTGACCCTTGCAGAACACCACGGCGGCAGCACCGGATTGTGCTGCCTGCCGGATGAACAGGTGTCCGTCTGTTTGTGTGCCCGGAACGGCAACAAACAGGCAACTCCCGGTTACTTGACGTGAATCGGCACAAATACCGGATATGTCACGGTCAGGCGAACCGGTGACACGTTTATTATCCAGTATTTCAATCAATTTAGAGAGTTGCATTGTGCTTATCAGGTTATTATGCATTTTCAGGAGCTGCCAGGGGTTCACTCCAAAAAGGGTTGGTTATGTATATGTGGTCTGCTATCTTTTTAAAAACGGGCGCTGCCCAGGATGCCCCGTAAAAATTACTGCGTGTGGGTCCGGAATACAAAATCACGATCATACTGTATTTGGGAGCATGCGAAGGGAAAAAACCGACGAAGGAAGCCTGGTGTTTCCGGTACCCGTCGTGTACATAGGCTCCGTCGTAGGCGATCTGGGCCGTCCCGGTTTTACCGGAAATACTGTAACGGGGGTCATTGATCCCGGTAGCTGTGCCGTTTTCCACAACGCCTCTAAGGGCTTTATGAACGGATCGCAGCGTGGAAGGGGAACAAAGGGTCCCGCTTAGTGGGGTGTGGGAAAACTCTTCCACTATCCGGCCGTGTTGCATAAAGGCTTCAATAAAATATGGAGTGACCATTTTCCCGTTATTTGCAATAGCGTTGTAAAAGGTCAAAACGTGCAGGGGGGTTAATTGCATTTCATATCCCATGGCGATCATGGGCAGGGACAACCCCGACCAGCCCGGTTCTCCGGGAAAAGGAATTTTGGCCCGGCCTTCACCAATCAACTCTATGTTCAGCTTTTCGTTGAGTTTCATGTTGTATAACCGGTTGATGAACTGCTTTTCCCTGTCTCCGTATTTTTCAACGGCCAGTTTTGCAAAAGCCACGTTGGATGATTTTTCGAATGCTTGCTGTACAGTGATAGTCCCGTAAGAGCGGCCGGCTTCCGTAAAGGTTTTTCCGTAATATCGCCATCCGTTCCTCCCGGTTTCCACGCTGTCGCTTAATCTGACATAGCCGTCCTCCAGCAATGCGATCAGGGTTGCCAGCTTGAAAGTTGATCCCGGGTTGGTAGACTGGCTGATGGCGTAATTGAACGTTTCATCATACGAACCGTCTTTCATGCGTTTCATATTGACAATGGCCCGGACGGCACCGGTTTCCACTTCCATAACCACGGTGGTGGCACCTTCAAAGGTTTCGTCCATGGAAAGCTGTTCCCGCAACGCGTTTTCTGCTGCTTCCTGGATGTTGATGTCCAGGGTACTGATAACATCGAGTCCGTCTTTAGGGGTGACTTCCGGATTGCCGGAAAGGGGAACCCATTTGTCGTCCCCCGACCGGCGACGTACTCTTTGTTTTCCCGGGTATCCTTTCAAATAGGCATTATAGGCGTATTCAATACCCACTCCCGACTGCTCGTCATCACTGATGTATCCTATGGTTCGGTAGGCAAGCCTGCCGTAAGGGTATATACGTTTTTCTTTTTCATTTGCTATCAGCCCGCCTTGGTATTGCCCTTTATTAAAAACCGGAAATTCCCGGATCTTTTGAAGTTCATCGTGAGATACCAGGCGATTGCCAATGGGAAGGTTCCTGTATCCGGGTTTTTTTTGCAACCGTGCCTGTAGTATTTCCTGTTCGTAGGCAGCAGCGGACTGATCTCCGAAAAAACGGGATAATGAACGGGCAAGATCATCCAGGTTACTGTTCAATAGCCCGTCGTCCGGGACCTGGCAGTCCATACGTATTTCATAAAAAGGAACGGTGCTGGCCAGAACGCGTCCGTCACATCCAAGGATGCTTCCCCGGTAAGCGGGTATGTCTATGTTTCTGTACACTATTGCATCCAGCTGATCCCGGTAGTCGGAAAAAAACTGTAAACGTACGATCTGCCCGATGGCCAGCAATGCGGTCAACAGGTAGCACACATAGACGATCATCATTTTACCGTACGTGTTCATCGTTCACTTTTTATCCATGCAGGCGGGTTGTCAGGAGCTTCCAGGGAAGATCCCCGCAACCTTAGTTGTTTTTCAATTTCCTGCTGCCGGCTCTGTTGCATCAGATCGGCAGCTTTCCGGGTATATTCTGCGTGTAGCAGCTGGAGCTCTTTTTCCAGCCTGTAATTTTCCAGGAGTGTCTTCTCTACGGCATTGTTCATACTGATATACAGGATCAGCAGAAGAAAAATGTACAGAATGAAGTTCAGGTGCTTGGATACAACATCTCTGAGCAGTATCCTTCCACCGAATAAAGTGGATATAATCTGTTCACTTTTACGCATGGCCATTGTCCTCCGTTCTTTCTGCGGCGCGGAGTTTTGCACTTCTGGCCCGCGTGTTTTGTTGAATTTCTTCTTCCCGGGGAAGGACCGGTTTTTTGTTTACAGGCCGTAATTGCCCGTTTGCCGAGGCATCCCGGATAAAATGCTTTACCATTCGGTCTTCCAGGGAATGGTAAGTGATCAGGACCAGCCTTCCTTTTGGGTTTAATAACGGAATGCTCTGATTTAAAAGTCCTTCCAGAGCTTTTATTTCGTTATTCACCTCCATACGAAGGGCCTGGTATATCTTGGCCAAAAATTTATGCTCCGCATTCCTGGGGATGAATCTTTTCAAAGCACGGCTCAAATCCAGGGTGTTTTCCAAAGGTTCACGGTTGCGTGCTTCCACTATGGCCACGGCGAGTGCGTTTGCGTTTTTTAACTCGGCATATTTAAAAAAGAGAGCGGCCAGATCTTCCCGTTTATATCCGTTCAGTATTTCCGAGGCAGTTTTTCCGCTTTCGCGGTTCATTCGCATATCGAGTGGTGCATCAAAACGAAAGGAAAACCCGCGTTCTGGCGTATCAAATTGATGCCAGGAGACACCCAGATCGGCAAGAATGCCGTCTACACCGGTAACACCCCTGTATTTACAAACATTATGTATAAATCTGAAGTTGGACCGGATCCAGGATATTCTTTTATCATCCGGTACGTTTTGCTGTGAATCCGGATCCTGGTCAAAAGCCAGTAACCGGCCCTGCTTTCCCAGACGCTCCAGAATAGTACGGGAATGACCACCGCCTCCAAAGGTCGCATCCAGGTAAATGCCTGAGGACTTTATGTTCAGAGATTCGATACTTTCTCTCAAAAGAACCGGTGTATGATACAAACCCATAGGAGCCAATATTAGGAAAGGTGCTTTTCTGCAAGCGATACATAATCGTCTTCACTGATCAGGCTTGAATGATAGGATTCTTTGGGCCATAATTCAATTTTAAAATCGGCTCCGGCAAAGATTACTTCTTTGTTAACGCCTATCATATTAAGCAAATGTTTGGGAATCAATATCCTTCCTGTTTTTTCATCGGGTTCCACAACGGCCCGGTTACTCATATAAGCACGCCACAGTATGGCATGTTCACGGTTGAATGAGGGGTTGAGGCGGGCTTTTACGGCTTCGGATTGTTTTTCCCATTCATCGTAGGAATACATTTCCAGGCAGGGGCTGAACAGATCTTTCTTCACTACAAAGCGAAGCGGTACATTGGCATCTGCCAGTGCTTTGAGCCCGGAAGGAAATACCAGGCGTCCTTTGTCGTCCAGTTTCGCATTGTATTCTCCTATAAATTTTGCCACGTTTAAGCCTTTTATCTTAAATGCAAAAGTAAAAAAACTTTTCCACTATTTTCCATTTTATTACAAAATTTTCCACATTGCCTGAAATTTTTATAGTTTTGTATGTAAAGAAATATTTTCATATGAAGGTAAAGTGGCTTATTTTATTGGCAATCAGTACAATCTTGATTGGGTGCGTCGGAGAAAAAGAAAGTGAGGTAATCCCCGATCAACCCTCTTCCACTGAGGAACCCGACGGTCAGATCTCGCAATTCTGCACTTTGTTCAACCTGCCTTCTCTGGGCTATGAAATGGAAAGCGATGTGGTACGCAGAAATGAAAATTTCGCTGATATTTTACAGCGAAGAGGAATTGATTATGCGGTGATATTTGCCATTTCCCGGGATTTCCGGAATGTGTTCGACATGAGAAAACTGAGAGCAGGTAATGCTTACACACTGCTTTATAAACCCGATTCCGCTCAGCCTTCCTACATGATCTACGAAGAAGATTTTCGAAGACATGTTTGTTTCTCTCTGTCAGACAGCCTGTGGGTCTCACGTTGTGAGTTCCCGTTGGTAACGGAAGAAAGATTTGTGGACGTAACCATAACAACCTCCTTATGGCAAAATCTGGAAGAAGCCGGTTACAATCCTTTGGTCGCCAATGGCTTGTCTGAAGTTTATGCGTGGACAGTGGATTTTTTCGGTCTCCGTCAAGGGGATACTTTCCGGGCTTACTACCAGGCATACATCCTGAACGGGGAAGAAGTGGAAGCCGGGCCTGTTTTGGCTGCCACATTTATCCGGTCAGGAGAAGAACAAATGGCTTTCCGTTACGTTCAGGACAGTATGCCCGGTTACTGGGATCAGAACGGGACCAACCTGCAACGCACGTTTCTGAAAGCCCCTTTGAGGTATTCCAGGGTGAGTTCGGGATTCAGCTATGCCAGGAGACATCCCATAACCCGTGTGGTGCGTCCGCATACGGGAGTTGATTACGCAGCGCCTGCAGGAACGCCTGTTATGAGTATTGGAGAAGGGGTGGTTACCGAAAGAAATTATACCCGCGGAGGCGGCAACACTGTAAAGATCAAGCACAACAGCGTATATACCACTGCTTACCTTCATTTGTCCCGTTTCGCAAAAGGCCTTGTTGTGGGCAAACGTGTTGCACAGGGAGAAGTAATCGGGTATGTAGGCAGTACGGGATTGTCTACCGGGCCGCATCTGGATTTCCGGGTCTGGAGAAACGGGAAACCCATAAATCCTTTAAGAATGGAATCTCCTCCGGCAGATCCTGTCCACCGGGAAAACATGAACGATTTTTTGGAGTATATCGCACCTTTCCGGAGAAGTCTTAATCCCGGTTTTTATAAAGACCTTGCGATTAAAATGGTTGGTTTTGCAGGGATCAATTTTGATTGAGATCCTTTTCCCTGGAAAGATCGTCTTCCGAATAAGAAACATCAGGCATTATCTCTTCATCGGAAGCTACTTCCTGCTTAACGGGTACGATCTTTCTCAATTCAAAGTTTTGCCCCAGGTATTTGTGTCTTACTTCAGGATTGGCAGCCAGTTCATCTGCAGTCCCGCTTTCCAGAATGCTTCCTTCGTACAACAGGTATGCCCTGTCAGTAATGGCCAGGGTCTCGTGTACGTTATGATCGGTGATGATCACTCCGATGTCTTTGGTCTTCAATTGAGCCACAATTTGCTGAATATCTTCCACGGCAATCGGGTCAACCCCGGCAAAAGGTTCATCCAGTAAAATAAACTTAGGGTCCAGCGCCAATGCCCGTGCAATTTCACAACGACGGCGTTCCCCTCCGGAGAGTTGAATGCCATAGCTCTTTCTTACCGTTTGCAGACCAAATTCCTCTATCAGACGTTCCATTCGTTCTTTTCGCTCTGTTTTTGTAAAAGCAGACAATTCCATAACGGACATGATGTTGTCTTCCACACTCAGTTTCCGGAACACGGAGGCTTCCTGTGCCAGATAACCGATCCCTTTTTGGGCTCGTTGGTACATGGGATAGGATGTTATTTCTTCATCGTCCAGAAAGATCTTTCCGTTATTAGGCTTGATCAAACCGGTGATCATGTAGAAACTGGTTGTTTTCCCGGCCCCGTTAGGTCCCAGAAGACCTACGATTTCTCCCTGGTCAACGTGAATGGAAACATTTTTCACCACGGTTCGTAAACCGTATCGCTTAATCAGGTTGTGACAATGTAAACGCATAATTTCGCAATGATTAACTGATATCCAGGTTCAGATCATCCCGTAAAGCGGCTACCTGGGGATGTTTTTCGGCCATGAATCTTGCTTTCTCCTCGGGCATGTAACACGTTCCGTCAGGGGTGTTTTCCAACGATTCTTCCACAACAAGACACGATCGTACATTTTTGTTGCCCAGAGATTTACGCAGATATTGATCAATTTTGGTACCAAAACGTTCCTCGATCCAGTTTTTTTGTAACTCATTGATCACTTTGAATTGGATAGTAAGTCCTTCTACAATCGTCGGGGGACAACGGGAAAGGGTGGCCGCTAAATGAGGCCTGCTCTCAAAAAGAGCGTACAGACCGGGAAGGATCCTTCGCAGGTCTTCCATTTGTATACCCTTTTCATTACTTGGAGGGACATTCTTTTCAGATTCTTTTTCTTTCTCTGTTTCGCGATTCTTGCCGTTTTGGCGCATCAGGTTCTTTATGGAGACCGTTCCTGCTTTGGTAGAAGGCTTTGCCGAGTTGTCCTCCGCAACAGGATCCTGCGTTTTCTCAGGGTCCACGGTGATGGGGCGTTCCACGGGATTGACGGCATTGCCGGCAGGTGATGGTTCTGTTTCCTGTGCTTGGGAGTTTGCCGGGTTTTCCAATTGGCTTAGGCGAATCAGGGCCATTTCAATATGAAGCCTGGGCTGGTTACTCTGTTTGTACCCGGCTTCTGCCTGCGTACTAATACTTAATGCCTTGAAAAGAAAAGACAGGGAACACGCTTCGGCCTGCAGGCGGAACTTAACGGCTGTCTCCTCGCCATATTCCAATAAAGGCAGGCTCCCGGGCTGTTTGCATACAAGCAGGTCCCTGAAATGGGAACTTAAACCTCCAATAAAATGCAATGCATTGAATCCACGGGACAGGATCTCGTCAAAAAGGAGCA
>Ga0334898_1003569_pt1 | contig 12413 bp, 9 predicted proteins | sample GraSluR3_MG_10_FD_207228 | JGI IMG/M metagenome (GOLD analysis project Ga0334898, IMG submission 207228) | Sludge microbial communities from methane-producing bioreactor in Wageningen University, Netherlands - Granular Sludge_3_08-R3 | ecosystem: Engineered > Bioreactor > Anaerobic > Unclassified... | reverse complement strand
GCTCTGCGGAAGATCCCCCATAAGATATTGTGTAGTATAGCCATTCACATTGAGACGCTTACTTATTTCGACAGCCTTAGCCTTGGTATTGGTGAACACCAACGCATTCGAGGCATTCTCTCGAGACATCAACCGTAAAAAAAGATTGAATTTTTCGTCCTTCGAGACATGATACAGCTCCTGAGTAATTGCCTTAACGGTAATCTCTTCGGGTTGGACCTCAATTTCCAGCGGTGAATTCATGTAATCCCAAGCCAAATTCCGTACACGGGTTCCTAACGTAGCACTAAACAGCATGGTCTGTCGTTCTTCACGCTTAACCATGAGCTTAAACATCTTTTGAATATCGGGATAAAAACCCATATCAAAAAGACGGTCTGCTTCATCAATAACAAAGGTATCTATGGATTTAAAATTAAGTTTTCCCATCTGCTGATAGTCGAGAATTCTTCCCGGTGTTCCAATGATGAGATCCACTCCTTCAACAACTTGTTTGTCCTGTTTTGCATACCCAACACCGCCATAGAAGCATCCAATACGATATTCGGGAATTCCTGAAGATAGAATTCGTGCATCATCTTCAATTTGAACGGCCAATTCTCGTGTGGGAGCCACAATGAGGGCAACGGGTAGTTTTACCGAATAGGCCTTCTCTGGCGGTAGTGTTTTTGCAGTATCACGTGCTTCAACAAATTTTTGCAATAATGTAATAAGAAACACAGCGGTCTTACCAGACCCTGTCTTTGACTGTGCCATAATATCCTTGCCCTGCAAGGCTCCGGGGAGGACTTTCTCCTGCACAGGCATGCAGTCGGTAAAGCCGGCAGCCTCTATCCCCTTCATTACATCTTCATGTAGTGGTAATTCTTTGAATTTCATGCATCAAGAATACTTCATTTCGGAACATTAGTGTAGAGCATTGACTTCCCATTGGCGAATGAGTGCATGAATGGGGTGAGCTATCGTTCCAATCTCTGGGAACACAAAATTATCAAAAGAGGCAACAGGCAAGGCTCCCATGCTCGTCGATGAAATGAAAAGCTCATCATACACCCCAGCACAGATATCTGCATACGACGGGGCCTCAAAAACCACGGTATAGCCGAGCTCTCCCACAGCCTTCAAGATTTTATCGCGCGTGACTCCCTCAAGAACATCACTCGATGGAGCAGTATATACAGTGGTATTTTTACAGACAAAGAGATTACTTCGCGTTCCCTCTAAGACGAGTTTTCGCCGATCAACCAACAACGCCTCAAAAGCTCCTTGTGTGCCCGCGTGTCGCAGAGCGAGATAATTCATAAGTAACGAGCATGTCTTATACTGGGGAAGCAGCCGTTCGCCCTCGTATGAAACGGTCTTGATACCCTCAGAGTAGAAAGATTCTGGATACGCCAGCAAGGGTGATGCGGTAATAAATAATCGGGCATCTACTCCACCCATGAGAAGAATTCGTATGGAAGCCTCTTCAATTTTATCTGCAGCTATCAGCTGATTAAGCCAATGATATACCGATTCATGTGTAAATGCGTGACGAAGTCCAATACCATCAGCAGAATAAAAAAGACGATCAATATGCTCAAGGGGGTACACCAGGGTACCCTGAATAATCCGCAATGACTCATATACACCAAAACCATACTGGAGTTCACGATCCTGAACAGAAAGTGCAGCTTCAGTTGCCTCAACAAGTCGACCATTCACAATTGCATGCTTTCCCGAAAATTCCATACTGTTCCTCTTTACCCGTCAATCGGGAAATTTCAACAATTCACGAGGCTTACTTCCACGAGCAGGACCAACATATCCATCATCTTCCATCTGTTCGACAAGACGTGCTGCCCGGTTATATCCAATTTTAAGTCGACGTTGTAAATATGACGCTGAGGCACTTTGTCGCTCAACCACAATTTTTAAGGCCTTCGCCATGAGGACATCATCACTTGAATCATCAGTCTCATCGTCATCATCACCATTATTTGAAGTGGAATCATCATCCTCAAAAAATGCTTCATCGAGATAATCCGGCTCTCCCTGAGTCTTTGCATAGGCTACAACACGTTCCACCTCTTCATCACTAAGGAAAGCTCCTTGTATACGTACTGAATTCGGATCCCACCCAGGTGCGAACAACATATCGCCTCTCCCGAGCAATTTCTCAGCTCCAGTTTCATCTATGATGATACGGCTATCTATCTGGCTTGCTACCATGAAAGCTATTCTCGAAGGAATATTTGATTTAATAATTCCGGTAATTACGTTCGCAGAAGGCCGCTGTGTTGCTAAAACGAGGTGAATACCAACAGCACGAGCCATAGCTGCGAGACGGGCCAAAAGGGTTTCCAACTCCTTACCGACAGTTGTCATGAGATCGGCGAACTCATCAATCACAACTACAATATAGGGAAGTCTCTCACGGGCAAGTTTCAGCTCTTTAATTTTCTTGTTATAGGCAGCGATATTCCGAACTGCAAGTGCATTCAATAATTTGTATCTGCGATCCATTTCATAGAGACAGAATTCGAGTGCTTTAATGGTTTTCTTTGGTTCAGTAATCACAGGTGTGAGCAAATGAGGAATACCATTGTACACACGAAGCTCCACAATCTTGGGGTCCACCAATATCAGTCTCACCTCTTTCGGCGATCTACGATAGAGAATTGAACTAATCAGCGAATTAACACACACCGACTTTCCACTTCCCGTAGCACCAGCGATAAGTAAATGTGGTGTCTGGGTAATCTCGATGACAACCGGTTCGCCAGTAATCTTTCTTCCTAAAATCATAGGGACTTGATACGCTTTTGCATCAATCGTCGGCAACAAATCCTTGAATCCAATGATTGCTCGGTCACGGTTCGGTACTTCAATGCCCACTGCCTGTTTCCCTGGAATGGGTGCAACAATGCGAACCTGTCTGGCTGCGAGTTGTAGAGCAATGTTATCTGATAGGCTTATTATTGAACTCACGCGCACTCCGGGTGCAGGCGAAACTTCAAACATGGTAACCGTTGGACCTTTCACTATCTTCATGAGTGTCGCATCAATCTTGAATTGTTTAAGTGTAAGAATAAGATTCTCACCAGCAGCTTGAGTCTCTGCATCAATGTCGGTCACATGATCCGGATAGGTTTCGAGTAAATCATCCGAAGGGAAGTTATACCGTAATTTATTTCGAGACAATAAAGCAGATGATCCAGCATTCGAAGAAACCAGACCACCAACTCCACTTATCTGATCCATGTCCTCTTCGGAATCATCATCTGCATCGTCAGTATCATCAGCACTATGAAAATCATCGACCATCCGAGTCTGTGTTACAACTCGCTCATGCGCAGATGAAGGTTCCTGTGATTTCGTCTCAGCAACAGGTAATGAAGAACTCTGTGATGCTGGTTTCTGACTAGCTGTTTGCCGACTAGGTTCCGGTTTCGGCATACTGGTGGGAACCTCAAACGGAGCTGTTAATGCGTCCTGCTCCAGCTGCTTGCGAAGAGAGGGGATTGGATCATAGGTTTTCCCCACGGGAACCTCTTCAGGTTCATCAATATCTTCAATTGGGGTGTCGGCAAGCAATACCGAATCATCATCTTTTACTTTTACCGAACCAACATACAATTCAGATTCTTTTTTGGGCTCATTACCGATGGTTTTAAGACGAGGCATCTCTCTCACTGCTGGGAAAGCAAGCGGTGCTTCTGAGTCTATACTCGAACTATCTGAGTCGGGATATGTATAGGAAGATTTGCCTGTTTCTCTGATATCGGCATCATGCTGAAGTGTGACCATAGTCGATTCATCACGAGCTTCAGCCTCACTATCCTCAGTATGACTTTTTCGAGAAGAACCCTTCTTTGCTCTCTTTGCCGATTTCTTTGCATCACGTTCTTCACGCACTTGCTCTTTATGAGCCTGCTTCAATGCTTTTCGCTCCTGAGCACGATGTTCCTTCTGCTCCAATTTTCTATTTTCAGATGATGAAGATTTCTTCCCTTTCCAGAAACGACGATGCAAACGTATCGAAACAATGAGAAATAAAAGTGCAATCGTTAGCTCAAGCAGCATTGCAAGAATAATGAGAACACTTCCCATGGTGGGTTCTCGCGAAAGTCTTTCCAGGAAAAGAGCCGGTTGAGATTGCCCGGCACGAAGCTGAGTAAAGAGATACAGAGTATACACAACAACCATGCTGTATGGAGCCATCCACCAAAAACTTGGTGCGTGCATCGTGACTAAAAAGAAAAGAGCCCAGAGTCCAAGAATAATCGGGATCGCGTAGGTATAGAGTATTCCACCAGAGAAATGAGGAATGGCGTGACTTCTCACTGTATCAACCAGCTCAGAAAGATTTTCATGAAATGGAATCATGGTGAAAATCTCACTCGGTACAACAAGCGGAAGTATGAAAATGAGTGCTGCAATGACACAAATGAGTACTAAAATAAGTGGAAATTTTCGAACGTGCAACGCAACCCTCCCTAGTCCATGTTATACCGTAATGATCAGACCGAACAAGCCAACTACTCCTAAATAAAGGCTAAAATACCAAAGCTTCGCATGCTTTACCATCCATAGGAGAAGTTTCAACGCAACAATTCCTGTAATACACGCAGCAATACAACCCACAACCAAAGGGAGTAATCCAACATGTATTGTCCCCACTCCCTCTTCTGCCAATGAGAGCACCAATGCACCCAGCACTGCAGGAATGGAGAGAATGAAGGCATACTCACCAGCTTGCTCACGTTTCATCCCACTCCAAAGAGAGGAAGTAATCGTAATCCCTGAGCGCGAAATCCCTGCAAGTGTTCCAAAGCCTTGTGCAATACCCGTTATTATCCCCTGTCCTATCGTATATGAGCCTCTTGGTCGAATAAAACGCTCAATAATCGTAGTTGAGGCGAGCAGCACAGCGGTAATTAGTAGAAGAATAGATACAACAAACGTCGACGACCCATCCAGATTCGTCTTCCTAAGCAACAGAGCTACTATCACAGTAAGAATCGTCGCGATAATTATCACAAGAATGAATCTGAGTTCTTCCGTATCCTCTTCTCTGCTCTTTCTTGAAACGAATCTCCCAGCTGTCTGCAAAAGACTCCAAATTTTCAGGCGATAGTGAAACACAATAACAAGCAACGTTGCTACATGAAGCAGAACATCGAATAACAACGGAACAGCACCCACATCCAGAACATTTCGCACCAGAACTAAGTGCCCGGAACTCGAAACGGGTAAAAACTCAGTGAGACCCTGTACAATACCTAATACAAGCCCCTCTACCACTGTCATAGCTGCACCTGTTTCCATTGTTCCTCCTCACTTATCGGCAATACCTTTTTGCAATATACACAGATTACGTGCGTCCTCTAAGTAGGGAACAGAAATTGGGATAATCTGATGACTCCACCCAGAACTGCTTCCACCCTTCCCTTCACGTACTAAGGCCTCTACCTCTTCAAGCTCAACTTTCACTACCTCTGTTTTTCCCTTATAGGCACACACATAGCCATGCTCGGCAACAACAGAGCCAATCGAGCGAATAACATCGGTCAGAGGGTGAAAAGCCCTGAACGTAACAACCTCAAATTGATGAGTTATTTCAGAGAGGTCACTTTGAATAACCTCCACATGAGGGTCAAGGTTACACCGGGCCACCGCATTTCGCAGAAAGCCAGCTCGCCGACCCGACCTCTCAACTAATGAAAATGGAGTAGAATGAAGTAAAATTGCCAGGGGAATTCCTGGAAGTCCTGCACCAGAACCAAGATCACAAATCGCAGCATTTTCACCCAGCTTTTCGAGCAGAAGCTGGAATTGTGCAAGAGGAGCTACCGAATCAAGAAGATGCTTAATAACAAACTCACGACCCTCTGCTCCTACTAACCTATAGGTATAATTAAACAGATAAATTTCCTCGATATACCGGGAGAATTGATTTTCCTGAGTGGAACTGAGAGAAATCCCCAGTTGCGCCAACCCCTGAGAGAAGAGTGTGAGTTCGCTCTGAACATCAGGCATCATCATGAGAGCCCTTCCTTCCAACAACTATCATGAGAATGGCAAGATCACTCGTACGCACTCCCGAAATTCTACCTGCCTGCCCCACAGACAGGGGCCGTATCGTCTTAAGCTTTTCACGAGATTCTGCAGAAAGTCCCTCAACAAGATCATAGTCAAAATCGGCTGGAATCATAAGCCGTTCCATCCGGGAATATCGATCGACCTGTCGCTCCTGCCTCTTAACGTACCCCTCATACTTAACATCCAGTTCTACTTGATACCGAACTGCATGCTCATAGAGAGCGAGCTCAGGAATATCCTCCAACAAGTCCCCCATCTCTATTTCGGGCTGCTTAAGTATAGTAGCAGCACGTTTTCCGGCTATCTTTCGCTCATGCAAAAGGGCTTTTACCATATCGATATGTGCAAGCTTCCGATCAAGTCTGTCCATCGCTTCCTGTTTCTGCAATCCAACGGCAAAACCCTTTGGTGTGAGCCGCTGATCAGCACTGTCATGACGTAAAATAAGGCGATATTCGGCACGGGAAGTGAACATTCGGTAAGGTTCCTTGGTCCCCTTCGTAACAAGATCATCAATCAAAACTCCTGTATAAGCCTCAGTGCGATCAAGTATGAGTGGGGGTTCACCCGCTAATTTCTGAGCAGCATTTATTCCTGCCATAAGTCCTTGACATGCCGCCTCTTCGTATCCGCTTGTTCCATTCGTCTGACCTGCTACAAACAGATTTGTCACCCGTTTTGTTTCTAGTGATGGAAACAGCTGCAGGGGATCAAGAAAGTCGTATTCAACAGCATATGCCGGTCGCATAATCTCAGCGTGTTCCAACCCGCGAATTGAATGTACGAAATCTTGTTGCACATCCTCAGGGAGAGAAGAACTAATTCCATTCAGATACATTTCCTCAGTCCCCACACCTTCAGGTTCAATAAAAATCTGATGTCGTTCCCGGTCTGGAAATCTCACCACTTTATCTTCAATCGAGGGGCAGTACCGCGGTCCCTTTCCAGTAATCTTCCCCCCATACAAAGGAGATCGTCCAATATTATCCTGGATTATTTTGTGTGTTTTCTCGTTAGTATAGGTCACATGACAAGGCAAACCCGGCCTTTCAATCGTATCGTAATCGAATGAGAATGGCATCATGACAGAGTCCCCTGGCTGCACCTCAAGATCAGAGAAATCTATGGTCGATTTTCTCACTCGTGCAGGGGTACCAGTCTTTAACCGTTCTACAGAAAATCCTTTTTTCCGGAGATTCGTACCCAATCCTATTGCCGCAGGTTCACCGAGACGACCCGATGAGGCTACATATTCACCAATGAAAATCTTCCCTTCCATGAAGGTTCCGGTAGTAAGTACAACCACTTTCGCAGTTATCTGATGTCCTCTTTCAGTGACTACCCCCACACAAGTAACACCATCGGTGTCTAAGAGGATATCAACAACGGTGTCCTGGAAAAGCGATAATCCTTTTTGAGCCTCAACGGTCTCTTTTGCGACACGATGATAGGTAAATTTATCGGCCTGAGCTCTTGGAGCTTGCACAGCAGGTCCCCGTGCCCGATTGAGCACTCGAAACTGAATCATAGACTGATCGATAAGATGAGCCATCTCTCCCCCGAGTGCATCCACCTCGCGTACAATATTACCCTTCGCCAAACCACCTATCGCCGGATTACAGGAGAGTCTTCCAATCGCATCAAGATTCTGCGTTACCAGCAACGTTGCATACGAAAGACGAGAGAGGGCGAGAGCGGCCTCAATTCCGGCATGACCGGCTCCTATTACTATTGCATCATATTCCATGCTATTTCCCTACACAAAATCCACTGAAAATCTTTTCCAGTATATCTGAAGATGCGACTTCTCCGGTAAGTAACCCGAGAGCATCCAATGCTTCCCCTAATTCCACTGCAACAATGTCGAGCGGGACGTTCTGCTGTGCCAATTCCTGTGCCTGAAATAGTGCCTGCTGTGCACGTTCTAACTCGTCTCTTTGCCGAGCCGATTCAATCACCACATCATGCCCTCCTGGACGTTTTGCATCTTTCCTCAGGCGACGAATCATCTCATCTCGCAAAGCAGAGAACCCCTCACCTCGCTTTGCACTGAGCGGGAAACTTCCTTTTACTGGAGGTTTTGCAGTAAGATCGGTTTTATTCCATACCACAATATACCGCTGATCTTCATACGCAGCTTTATACTGGAGAGCCGAAGCTTCATCGTGCTCAGTGCCATCGAGCATAAGGAGTATTAAATCCGCCTGATCAAGAAGCTTCCGTGTACGACGAATCCCCTCCTGCTCAACAGAATCGGAGGAATCGCGTAACCCCGCAGTGTCATATAATCGAATCGGTATACCATCAAGCACAGTCTTCGACTCAATAAAATCTCTTGTTGTTCCGTGAACATCACTCACAATAGACCGCTCTTCCTTCAGAAGCAGATTGAACAGAGTTGACTTCCCTGCATTTGTCGAACCAGCGAGAACCACACGAGCTCCCTCACCGTACAACTTTCCTACTGAGTAGGTTGCCAAGAGCGTCTCAATCTGTTTCTGTGCACGAATTACCGTCTCCAACGGAAACGTTGTATCTCCAGAAATATCGTCTTCGGCATAGTCCAGCTGAACCTCAACCACACTGAGAGCGGTGAGCACCTCTTGTTTAATATCTTCAATTCGAGAAAACAGGCTTCCTTCAAGACGCTCCAAAGCCAGCGAGTGTGCAAGCTCCGACTCCGAAGAGACAATCTCCATAACAGCCTCAGCCTGTGTGAGGTCCAAGTTTCCATGCATAAATGCTCTGAAGGTAAATTCTCCCGGATTTGCAGGACGCATTCCCACTCTCTTAAGTAATCGAAAGATGGTCTCTACCCCAGCCATACTTCCATGACATGAGATTTCCACGCTCTCTTCTCCAGTAAAACCCCGGCCCTCACGAAACACAGAAATCAGGACATCATCAACCGGTTTTTTTGATTCGTCATCGAGCAGCTGCCCATGAACGAGGGTATGAGAAGCACTGTCAGATAACGCTCTCGGTCGGCTGAACAATCGGGCTAACACATCCACACAACCTGATCCGGAGACACGGATTATAGCAAGAGCACTTGTTCCCCACGGGGTAGACAACGCAAATATTATATCGTCTGTATCATAATTATGACCTTTCATCCGCTCAAGTATACGGAAGCAATCCACACATGTCCATATGAGGGCAGCCGTTCCTTTACAAACACAGCTTTTGCGAAGTATAGTCGCCGCATGGATATTCAAGCAATTATTCAACGAAGTTCCCTCATGCGGGCAATGCGCGATTGGTTCACCACTACTGGTTACCTCGAAGTAGAAACACCCATACTCTCCACACACCTCATACCAGAACCGACCATTGCAAATTTTGCAACCCAGTACATCAGTGAGTTCCACGGTTCTCGGGAGCTATATCTTGTGCCCTCACCAGAAGTCTTTATGAAACAAATAATTGCTGAGACCAAACGGAGTATCTATCAGTTCTCTCATTGTTTTCGAAATCGAGAACAGATTGGCAGTCATCACAACCCTGAATTCACCATGCTCGAATACTACACAGTAGGTGCAGATGATACCGATTCAATAGGCATCACCGAAGAGCTCATTGCAAAAACAGCTCTTTCAGGAACACCGGACCACCTGCTTCCCCCCTTCCAAATCATGACAGTTGCCGAAGCCTGTCAACGATACGCCCATTTTGATCTTGATACCGCACAAACTGTAGGAGCCCTCAGAAAAGTGGCAACTCAGCTTGGGCTCACTATTCCAAGTACCCCGGAAAGCTGGGAAGAGACTTTCAATCGCATATTCCTGAATTTTGTTGAACCCGAACTTCCACAAGAACAGCCCCTTGTGCTTACCGAATATCCAAAACAGATAGAATGCCTCGCCAAACAGACGCCTCATCGCCCATACCGAAAACGATGGGAGCTCTATGCAGGAGGTATTGAACTTGCTAATTGCTATGATGAAGAACGAGACAAAGAGGTCGTGGCACAGTACTACACCCAACAATATGCACTTCTTGCATCGCAGAGAGCTCATTCAGGAGAGGTGATTCCCGATATTGATCCGGATTTCCCCATGCTGTTTGACGACTTCCCCCCCTGTTCTGGCGTTGCCTTGGGATTTGACCGGCTTCTTATGCTCCAAACCGGACGCAACACGATAGGGGATTTGATTTTATTTAATCTATCTGATATGATGGCCGACGGCGATTGATGCCGATTCCGCATTACGTACGAGGTATAGCATGATTAAAGCAGGTCAGATTGATAAAGGGACCGCATTGTTGATTAAAGGACAGCCCTTCATTTGCGTGGAGAGAGAATTCGTAAATCCAGGTAAAGGTTCAGCTTTTGTTCGGCTCAAATTGAAGAGCCCTGCAACTGGCCAAACGTTGCGGGAGACTATGAAGACACAAGATAACGCAGAAGATATAACTGTTGAGGATCGGGATTGTCAGTATCTCTATAACGATGGAGAGAACTTTCACTTCATGATGACCGAGACCTACGAGCAAATTGAAGTACCTATGGAATCCTTTGTGGATTATCAGTTCATCATGAAAGAGGGTGAAACCTACAGAGTGACGTTCTGGGAACATCAACCTCTCGATATCCAGGTTCCCACCAAGGTGGTCTTCGAGGTAGCTGAGGCAGAAGAGGCTGTGAAAGGCGACACCGTAACTGGTGCTACAAAAAACGTTACTACTGAAACCGGACTGAGTGTTCGTGTTCCCATCTTCATAAAGCAGGGTGAAAAAATCCTAGTCAACACTGAAACCAAAGAATACATCGAGCGGGTCAACAAATAGGTTTTAAGCCGACTATTCACAGGTGGAGCATCCAGCATGTTCCACCTTTTTTTATTCCTTCCTGTCATATGTAGTCTCTCAGATAGTCGGAATGTATCGCAGATTACCAAAATATCTGATATTGGTGTCAAATTTGGTTTCGTTTCATATATAAGTGTAGTATATATAAATATAGTATTTATAAGACAGAGGAGAAATATACACCAAGAGTAAACATGAAACAGATAAAAGTGGGTACACAAATTGCACGAATGATTTCTCTTTTAGTCCTCGTTTCAGCACTCATGGTAATTCCAGCAGTCATTATTTCCCGTACCTATAAAAGTTCCGTAATTGAAGAATTTCAACAACGTGCATCTACAATTGCAACTATGGTTGAGATTGCAATTTCACAAAATATTGAAGCATATAGAGAGCTCTCTGAGGTTTCTGCATACGATCCCGACTTATTCGACAATACCTATTATGAACGCATGAATGCTCTTATTCGGCAGGTACAAGCTGAAACGCAAACAGACTTTATTTTCACCGAAAAATGGATTGATTCACAGACCGTCGCTTATATTTTTGATGGAACAAATCCGTCCAGTCCCGATTTTTCACCTATTGGTTCGCTCGATACCATGGCACCGAAGGAACGAGAATCGTTTATAACTGGTACGCCAACAGTCACAAAACTCATCAAAGACCCTATCTGGGGTAATTTTATTACCGCATATGTACCTATTATCGACGATAGAGATGAAACTGTCGTTGGACTGGTAGGTGTAGATTTCTCGGCCGAGACGATAAACGCCATGAGCAGGCACATGAATTGGATTATTTTGGGCAGTTTTCTTGCACTCATTTTACTCACTTCCTGGTCAATGGTTGTTGCTATGCGATCAATGTACCGAGCATCATATACCGATTATCTCACTGGGTTAGCTTCTCGCCGCTATCATACCCTCCGGCTCAAAAGTCTTGTACGAATCGAGGCGTCTGCGAAAAACCCGTTCTGTATCCTCATGCTCGATATCGATTGGTTTAAAGAAATTAACGACACTAGAGGACATGCATACGGTGATACGGTTCTTGTAGATTCAGCACAGGCAATCCGCGAGCACACGCGTTCTACAGACGTCTGTTCGCGTTATGGTGGAGATGAATTTGTGGTTCTGCTTACCAATTGCACTCTGGAACAGGCAAATATTATTGCTCAGAGAATTATGGAGGCTATTGGGAATCTCCGTCATAGGGGTAATGGTGATAGTCCGATCTCGGTGAGTATTGGATTGGCAGTTTGGAAGCCGGGAATGAGTGAGCATACGATTATGAGTCATGCTGACGAGGCATTATACAAGGCGAAAAAACAGGGGAGATCACGAATCGTCTCTTATGGTACCGGGTAAACCTCGCCCACCGGGGCGGTTCCTCCCGGTACCATAAGGTGGTCGTTAGTTTACCGGTCGGACTGGCCGTCCTTCGATGTACCCGCGATATCCCATTGGTGCAAGCTGGAATCGGGGGCCTTCGTCATCCGCCCATGTAAATCCATA
>Ga0334898_1003563_pt1 | contig 12428 bp, 12 predicted proteins | sample GraSluR3_MG_10_FD_207228 | JGI IMG/M metagenome (GOLD analysis project Ga0334898, IMG submission 207228) | Sludge microbial communities from methane-producing bioreactor in Wageningen University, Netherlands - Granular Sludge_3_08-R3 | ecosystem: Engineered > Bioreactor > Anaerobic >... | reverse complement strand
CAAAATAGCAGTTGGCAGTTGGCAAAAAGCACAGTTGGTAAATTCAATCTCTTGCCAATTGCCGACTGCGACTGCCAACTTCTATCCCTCTTCCTACTTTTTCACTTCCACCGGAAACGGCTTCGTTTCTTCGCCGGTATAGAGGCTGATGTGCGGGAAAGGAATCTCAATCCCTTCTTTGGCAAATGCTTCTTTAATTTCCACGAATACGGAATTTTTTACTTTCAGAAAATTGGAGCGTTCCACCCAAACTCCCAAAGTAATATCTATTCCGCTGGCTCCATAATTCTGAAAAATAATAACCGGTTGTGGTTCGTCGAGGCTTAGCGGATTATTGCGGGCAACATTTTCCAGTACTTCTTTTACTTTATTTAAATCTTCCTTGTAAGCCACACTCACCAAAGTATCCATTCTGCGGATGGGAAAACGCGTAAGGTTGACCAGTTCAGTGCTGATAACCGTTTGGTTGGGTACACGAATCAGCAGGTTGTCGAAAGTCCTTATTTTTATGGAAAGCAAATCGATACTGAATACGGTACCTGTTTTATCACCCAACCGCACCACATCACCTATTTCAAACGACTTTTCTGAAATAAGGAAAAAACCGCTCACAATATTGCCTATGCTGGTTTGAGAAGCAACACCGATTACCAGTCCGATTACGCCCGCCGCACCAAAAATGGGCGCCAGACTGATTTCCAGCTCTGAGATGAGGATTAAAAACAGGGTTATAAATCCGGTATATTGAATGGCCCGGTTAATTATCATCTTTCGCTGCCTCGACCACTTCAGCGGCAATATTTTTTTTACCAGAAATGCAATGGAATAGATAATGGCAATACCAACTGCCAGAATTATCAGTATCCGTACTGCCTTTTCAAGGGTGGCAGCATTAAAGTATTGGCTCCAGTCGAAATTCATAATTCCTGTTTGTAAAGATTTCTAATAAAGTGGAAGTTAATTTTCATTAAATGTTTTGACGCAGCTACACGGGGTTTTGTAACGGTTTCTCCCTTTTCACCATGAATTGCTTTAACGTAATTGTAGCTTGCCGAACTGATGATGTCTTTGCCTTTATATTCGATGGCCAACTGACTTGTAATCATTTTATTCTCGTTTTTATACAGCGCCAAATTTTCCGTTCGGATGATAAGCCTTTCTACCTCAAGCACTCCGGGTGAATTGTTAAAAATTGTAACTGGACACATAGCTTCAAAGGGCGATAATTTTATTTCTTCCGGCGAATAATAATATGCGTTTCCCAGGGCAAACGCCGGTTCTCCGTCAAATGGTTCTCCAAACCAGGTATCCGATAATCTTTTTAAAACGATTTCCATTAACAGGTTTTCGGGTTGGATTTTCGAAAAATAAAGTTGTATGGTTAAGGGAATTTTTAAAAGAAATGAAAGCTTTTGGCCTGGTGAAACATGTAGTTTACTTCCTTTAAAAACAAGCGGTTTTTCAGGGAGTGAAGGTGCTATAAACAGTGAATTCGATTTTCCAGTTTGAAAATACGCTCCTTCTGTAAAATTTGCACTGTCCGGTTTTCCTGAATCCTGATTTTCCATATTCAAAAAAATCCATCCTTCTTTTTCCCTTTTTACACCTATTGAAAAATTATCGTCGGAAAAAATCCGGTGTTCTCCGGGCATAATCTGATGTTTTCCAAAAAACGGGTTTTTCGGCATTTTCTCGTTTATTAATTAGTACCGATAAAATTAAAAAAGTTTTACGAATGTACCGGGGGTGCCCTATAAATTCCACACTTTTATAGACTCCAAAAAAATGATATTTTGCCCCCTGACGTCAACCCGGTGAACAAAGGTTGTTTCGAATAGAAAAATGCCGTTAGTTTTTAAACACAACAGCAGGCAATGGGTGCAGAATACAAATCACCGGCGCCGGTGCAAGAAGTTATTATCGATAAAACGCAGTTATTGACTCGTTTTTAAGAAAAATTCCGCCACCCAATTATTTTTAGAGGAGAAGCCGGCATCTTTCAATCCAACACTTTCGGCTTTGGCTTTTAATTCCGGGATATCTTCGGTATAAAATCCGCTTATAAAAAGTTTTCCGTTTTTATTCAGACATTTTGAATAAGCCGGCAAATCGTTCATTAATACATTTTTATGGATGTTGGCAAAAATAAAATCGTATTTTTCGTCGCCCGGCAACGAAGCGTCTCCTTTTTTTACCCTCAGGTTTTTGATGTTGTTTAGCGCAGCATTTTCGTGTGTCCCTTTTACCGACCACTCGTCAATGTCGATAGCTGTAATTTCAGAGGCGCCTTTCAGGGAAGCCAGTATTCCCAGAATACCGGTACCGCATCCCATGTCGAGCACTTTTTTGCCGGCCATATTTTCTTTGAGAATGGCTTCCAGCATCATATAGGTTGTTTCGTGATTGCCGGTGCCAAATGCCATGTTCGGTTCAATTACAATTTCGTAGTTGCACTTTGGGTATTCCTTGTGAAACGGCGCCCGAACCAGGCATTCTCCGGCGATAACCAGCGGTTTGAAATAGTTTTTTTCCCACACTTCGTTCCAGTTTTGGCTTTTTATCAACTCCCTGCTTACCTGGAATGAAAAGTTGTTTTCATACATTTTCAGAAGGTTAAAAACATCGGTCTCACAAAAAGCAGCAACTGGAATGAAGGCTTCCATTCCGGTCGTTGATTCAGTAAAACTTTCAAACCCTGTTTCGGCCAGTTGCGCCATTAAAACATCACGCAGCCATGCTTCAAAAGGGGTGATTTTTATTTCAATTTTAATGTAATCCAATTTTTTATAAATTATAGATGATCAAATTTAAGGTTTTTTATTTCAAAAGAAACTCCCGCAGATTACGCTGATTTTCGCAGCTATAAATAAAAGAAATAAGCGTTTATCTGCGCAATCAGGTGCGCCACGAGACGTGTGTAAATATAAATAAATACCTAAAAAGATGAAAATTCTTTTCAGTCCGATTTTCCGTTCAGGGTGAAGTATTCCTGACACAGGGAGCGGAAACAAACCTTGTGAAGCTTGGGAAATACGATTCTGTAAGCTGCATGAGTGAAGCCTCGTTACGCAAATGGTACCGGTCAATCTTTCTGATATGCAGAAACCTGTACTACCGGATGAAGCAACGTCGATGAGCAATCTTGCAGGTACCCGGGGCACGATGGTGAAACTTTTGGGCGAACTGCCAGCCTTAAAAAAAGGATTACGAATTTCCCTTCCACCTAAATTGTTTACAATTAAAAATCAACCCCGGTATTAGAACTTAACAAAGCTCAGTATATGGATTTAAGGATTTTTTCATACCTTTCGGACATCAAAAATTCAACCTGAAATTAAATTGCTTTAAACCAAATTCATTGTGAAAAAAGTACTTATAATCGAAGATGAGATGGAGTTCCGAAAAAGTGTCTCTGACATGCTTCGGTATGAAAATTTTAAAGTTCTCACCGCAGAAAACGGGATAAAAGGATTGGAACTGGCAAAGAAGGAATGTCCGGATGTAATCCTTTGCGACATTATGATGCCGGAATTAAACGGTTATGAAGTATTAAAAAACTTAAACAAAAAATGCGCGCCTCTCCCTGTTCCTTTTATATTTTTAACCGCTTTGAACAGGCGCAAAAATTACCGGCAGGGTATGGAACTCGGAGCCGACGACTACCTTACAAAACCATTTACCCGTGAAGAACTTTTGGAAGCGATATCCTCACGGTTAGAAAAATACATCAAAATAGAAAGCTATATCGACCGGAAAATCACTGAGATTGAAGCCCGGGTTGAAAGTAAAATAAAAGCGCTTCAACAGGAAGTTGAGGAAAAAAACAGCTCACTGTTTTTTTCCGTCCAAAAATCTGAAATCCTGGGCAAAAAGCTAAACGAAAAGGAAGTTGAACTCATTAATGAGACTTTTAGCGCCATTGAAACCAACAATACCCTGCAGGAATTAAGAAATCTGATTAAACGGGAAATACAGAATCCGACTCTGCCGGAAGAATCAAAGCAGCTTCTGCTAAAACTTAAGAACAAGGCGAAAAGGAAAACGGTATTAAACAATAACTGGATGATTTTTCAGATTAAATTTAATCAGGCTCATCCTAACCTTATCTCCGCATTAACCAGTCATTTTGCAGACCTTACCCAATACGAGATAGTCTTCATCTCAGCTCACATCATGGGGCTTAATACCAGTCAGCTGGCCGATCTGCTTAACATTACCAACGACAGTGTAAGGAAAAGCCGCTACCGGCTGAAAAAGAAACTGGGATTAAAAAAGGAAGATAATTTTTTACATTTTATTCATAACCTGAATCTGAAAAAAGAAAACGCATAGTCTTTCATCGTTTAAAAATTTTCTGCTGAACTTTTATTTTCAACAAACTTCCCGCAAGCAAGACATGGACACACTGTGGACAAGATTTCTATTTTTTACAATTGCTCATTTAAAGACCTTTAAGTCCTGTTTGTCATGTCCACAAAATGTCCATTGCAATGAGCTGTTTTTTAAACAATTACAGATTCACAAGAAAGCCTCATTCCTATCTTTGCAGCAATTTATTTTAGACATTAAATCATTTTATTTTTTTAATCGGTCAGGAATAGAAAGATTGTGACTGACAAAGGCGAAGCTTTAGTTGATTTACAAAACTCACCTCTTTTATACAACTATTAATCAATAATTTAAGTTTACACAGTATAAAAGAAAAGTCATCGGTTTTAATAAACACCTGAAAAATAATCATCAGTTGGGTTGTTTTTAAATGCTGTTCCATCGCATTATTTTACATACAACAGTTAAACAGCAAAAAAATCGGACACATAAACACTTCGCTTTTTTACACTATTCTTTGGTTACTGCAACTTACGATTTTTAAAACCAGTTAAAAACAACAGCGCAATGTTTGAAGTTATCGTCAGGTCAAAAACCCGCCTCAACCTTCTGATTAAATTTTTTCTTTTCGATGAAATCCAGGGCTATATGAGCGGGATGCAAAGGGAGTTTAACGAATCGACCAATTCCATTCGCACAGAGTTAAAACGGTTGGCTCATGCCGGGTTACTCTCTTCGAAACTGACAGGAAGAATACGCTTTTACAAAGCCAATCCAAGGCATCCGCTGCACGATGATTTACAAAGCATAGTCCGCAAAACCGTAGGAATCGATAAAATTGAATATGTCATTATTAACCACACAGCGCATCTCGATGCTGCCTATTTAACCGGCAGTTTTGCCAGGGGAATTAACTCGAATACCATTGAGCTTGCTTTGGTTGGGAATGATCTGGACAAGGTGCAAATTGAGCGGTTGGTCGAGCGTACAGAAAAAATGACAAATAAAAAGATTGTCTGTTTCACCTTTACCGGGAAAGAGGCAAAGTACCTGCTTAAAGACAAATCGACACAGTTAATATGGAAAAAAGAAGATTAAAGACTCCACAAAATACTGACTTATAATGTATGGATTACGCACAAACAATTTTACAAAAAATTGACTCCAACACCGAAGTAGTGGGAGTTATCGGCCTCGGTTACGTGGGGCTTCCGCTGGCAGTGAATTTTGCGGAAGCGGGTATTAAAGTAATCGGCTTCGATAAAGCCCCTGAAAAAGTAGAAAAAATCAACCGCGGAAACAATTACATCAAAGATATTCGGGATGCCGTTTTAAAGGAAGTTGTGCAAAACGTGACGCTTTGCGCCACCTCTGACTTTTCAAGGATAAAGGAGTGCGACGCGTTGCTGATTTGTGTACCTACCCCGCTCGATGTTTTCAAAAAACCCGACATGAGCTATATCGAAAGCGCCTGTACTGAAATTGGCCGGCACATGAAACCGGGGACGTTTATCAGCCTGGAAAGCACTACATACCCCACCACAACCGAAGATTTTATGCTACCCATCCTTGAATGGGAAAGCCGGTTGAAACATGGGGAAGACTTTTGGCTGGCCTACAGCCCGGAACGTGTCGATCCGGGAAATAAAAACTACCATACACGAAACACGCCTAAAGTACTTGGAGCGATGACCGCAGACGGACTGGAAATCGGGCAGGCATTGTACAAAAAAGCCATCGACCATATTCACCCGGTAAGTTCGCCCCGAGTGGCCGAAATGGTTAAAATTCTGGAAAATACTTATCGCCTCGTTAACATCAGTCTGATTAACGAGCTGGCATTGCTGGCCGGAAAAATGCACATCAACATCTGGGAAGTGATAGAAGCAGCCAAAACCAAACCATTCGGCTTCCAGCCATTTTATCCCGGACCGGGAATCGGCGGGCACTGCATTCCGCTCGACCCGTTTTACTTAGAGCACATCGCCAAAAAATTCAGCTTCGACCTCAGTATGATTCACACTGCCGGACACATTAATATGCGTATGCCTCACTATATGTACATTAAAATTCAAACCGCTCTCAACCGTCAAAAAAAGGCCGTAAACGGAAGTAATATCCTGTTTCTCGGCATAGCCTACAAGCCCAATATCGACGATGAACGCGAATCGCCGGCTCTTGAAATAATGGATATCACAGCCCGAAAGGGAGCCCGGGTTATTTACTGCGATCCTCATATTCCACGGTTAAAAAACCACGACGGAAGCAGCTCCACATCGGCAGAACTTACCGAAGAAACACTGAAACAGGCCGATTGTGTGGTACTAACGACCAATCACGATGCGTTCGACGTTCAGTTTATACAACAACATGCCCGACTGATTGTGGACCTCCGCAATATGATTAAGGTAAGCGACGAAAAAGTGTATAAATTATAAATTCAGGTACATGAACATCCCAATGGTTGACCTCAAAAGTCAGTACCTTAAAATAAAAGCGGAAATCGATTTAGCGCTGATGGCGTGTGTGGAAGCCGGGCGTTTTATCAAAGGACCGGAAGTAAATTGCTTTGAAAACAACCTCGCAAAGTATCTCGGTGCAAACCATATAATTTCCTGCGGAAACGGAACCGATGCGTTGCAGATTGCCCTGATGGCGTTTGATCTGCAACCCGGCGACGAGGTTATTGTACCGGCATTTACCTATGTGGCCACTGCCGAAGCGATTGGCCTGTTAGGACTAAAACCGGTGATGGCCGACGTGGACTGGGAAACATTCAACATCTCCGTTGCCGGAATTAAAAAGGCTATCGGCCCGAAAACTAAAGCCATTGTACCCGTGCACCTTTACGGACAAACTGCACCCATGGAAGCGATTATGGCGCTGGCTGAAAAATACGGGTTGTATGTCATCGAAGACAATGCGCAGGCATTGGGGGCAGAATACATTTTCCCCGACGGAAGCCGAAAAAAAACCGGTACCATCGGGCACATCGGATGCCACTCCTTTTTCCCTACCAAAAACCTGGGAGGCTTTGGCGACGGCGGCGCCATTTCCACCAACGATCCCGATCTTGCCGAACGCTGCCGGATGATTTCCGTTCACGGACAAAAACAAAAATATTACCACGAAACCATCGGCTGCAATTCCAGGCTCGACACCATTCATGCAGCTGTGTTAAACGTAAAACTGAATTACCTCGACCAATATATTCTGGCCCGAAGAGAAGCGGCATTGTATTATTTGCAGCAGATGACCGGCCTCGACTGGATAACGTTGCCCAGTCAAACCAATTATTCGCGGCACACTTTTAACCAGTTTACCCTGAAAATCCATGGTGGCGAACGCGACCGGCTGCAAAACTTTTTGAAGGAGCAGGGAATACCCACTATCATTTACTACCCCTATCCGCTCTATAAACAACCGGCCTTTCAGCATTACTGCCCGGAAGGTTTTATACTGGAAACAACAGAAGCCCTTTGCCAGGCGGTATTGTCTGTTCCGATGCATACCGAACTGACCCCGGAAATTCAGAATAAAATAATTGAAACAATCAAAAATTTTAAATGAGCTAAAGATTGTCCGATACGAAATTGTTGTTTGATATTTTTCGTTACCGTTGTGCTTTCCCGAATGGGTGGCTTCGCCAAGCCAACAGATAATCAAAGGGACAGCTAAAAGTGGTTTAATACGATTAAAGCTAAATTTTAAAAATCAAAACAGTCTCCAAATATGACCGGGAAAAATTATTTCGCCCACGAAACAGCAATAATCGACCCGAATTGCAGCATTGGGGCCGGGACCAAAATCTGGCACTTCTCGCACATGATGTCCCGTTGTACTATTGGTGAAAACTGCAACATCGGTCAAAATGTGGTGATATCGCCCGACGTGGTGTTGGGCAAAAACGTGAAAGTACAAAACAACGTTTTCATTTATGCCGGCGTTACCTGCGACGACGATGTGTTGCTGGGGCCTTCTATAGTGTTTACCAATGTGATCAGTCCCCGATCGGCAGTGAACCGAAAAAATGAATATGCAAAAACGCATGTGGGGAAAGGAGCAACCATCGGCGCGAATGCCACCATCGTGGGGGGCAACAATATTGGCAAATATGCCTTTGTAGGGGCTGGTGCAGTGGTGACTAAATCCGTTCCCGATTATGCCCTGGTGATCGGTAACCCTGCCCGGCAACGGGGATGGATAAGTGAATACGGACAGAAACTGGAATTTAATGCCGAAGGAAAAGCCGTATGTCCTGAAAGTGGGGAAAAGTATGAATTGAAAGACGGGGAAGTACACAAATTGACACGAATTTAAAAACGCCGGTATTCCCTACGAAAAAAAAGTTACCGGTTATTTATGATGAAAAGCCATTAAAGAAATATTTTCGTGCCGATTATATATGTTACAATAAAATCATCGTTGAACTCAAAGCCACAAATTATACCGTCGAAGCAAATAAAAAACAAACACGTGAATAACGTGAAAGCAACAAACTTTAAGTTAGGACTTTTAATAAATTTTGGTATGCCATCATTAAAATACTACCGATTAATGCGAATTAAGGGTTGAACCCACTTCGGGGTTCTTCTCATATCCACTTCATTACCACGGGTTTTACCCGTGGCTATTATTGTTTAATCCCGAATCCTCAGCGATTTTTAAGGTATTATTTGCTTTAGTTATTAAGGTCAAAACTTAAAAATATTTTTCCCATATCCAATTGTTTGTATTGATTTCACTGCTGTTCATTATTTTACCAGTTTAATTCCGGCATTTAACGGTATTCTTGTACTAAAATTGAATAAGGCGGTACTATTTTCTTTCTTATTCCTGATATTATAGCTTTTAATTACGTATAGTACTGTTTTATAGATATTATTTCTTGTTTTATTTTCTGTACCTTTAAAATTATTTTTATATTTACCGCCATATTTTAATTTAGCTTTATTTGTTCAACAATTAATTAAAGGCAATGAAAATCTCAATTAAAGGTATCAAAAGCAAAGATTTTGTAATTGACCCGGAGGACAGTTTAGCCATGAAACTTTCTATGTTAATCGAAGGGCATTGTACCATCGGGGTGCACGAGGCAATAAAAAAGTATGGATATACAGAACAGCGTTACTACCAGCTGCTGGCAAAATACCGGGAAGGTGGCGCCCAGGCATTAATAGACAAAAAGCCTGGTTCAGACAAACAACCTGTCAGGACTAAAGACATTGTAAACCAAATTATCAGGCTCCGGTTTTTAGACCCTTTTTCAAGTGCTGATGTAATTGCTCAAAAACTAAATCAGATTGGACACAAGGTCAGTAAACGCAGTGTGGAAAGGACAATTACAGAGTATGGACTTCAAAAAAAACACATGTTCTGAATCCCCAAAAAGAGAAGCAAAGACAAGCTGTTGAGATTCATAAATCTAAACGGGAAAAAATAACAGTCAAAGTCAATGCACAAACGACAGAACGATTTTTCAGGGAAAGCCTTTCGAAAAAAATAAGCGGGACTTTAGTCGGGTTATGGTTTCTGACTGCCGCGCACTTGCGCCTGGGCAGTTGGGATTTAATCAAAGGTTATACCGGATGTACCGATACAAATATTGAGCCCCGTATAGCAATGCAGATAGTAAATAAGACCGCACTGTGCAGTAACCGCGTAAGAAGAAGTAATTATATTACCCATCAGGGCTTTGAGTCGTTGAACGGACTTGGCTTTTTGGTAACAGACAGTCATGTGCATGATTTGCTTGATAAGCACACGGTTAGTGAAGCCCGGGCATTGCAGGAATCATTAACAATCATACGGGCAAATAACGGCCACTATAAAGGAGGTTTAATTGCCATAGATCCCCATCGTATAATATCTACCTCTCAAAGAATAATGCCGAAAAAGAAAAAACAACCGGGAGAGCCCTCACGCAAAATGTTGCAAACCTTTTTTGCCGTGGACACCCAAACCGGGCAACCGGTAGGATGTGGCATAGGTTCGCCTGGCGCCAATACGTCCAGGGCAACAACAGAATTGTTGAACATGGCAGAACTGGTAAACAGGAATGCTTTAATACTGGCAGACAAGGAACACTTCACAGAATATTTAATTCGAAGTATTGAGCAGAACAGCGATTTTGAGTTCCTTGTCCCGGCAATATCAACAGAAAGAATACGGAAAATTGAAAGGTCGCAAACCTACCAAAGAAAATGGGCAGGTTATGCAGTAGCAGAAACAATGTTCAATTTTGCCGGGCACAAAGAAAAATACAGGTTACTCTCCCAGCGTGAAGGAGAAACAGAAAAAGATTACGTTTACAAATCATTTCTGACATTATCCGGCAAACCGGCAACAGAACTGCTGGCTGATATGTACAGGGAAAGGTGGTCGGTTGAAGACTTTTTCAATTTTGACGGTGCCATGGGCTTTGACCGGGCTTCAACATTTAACCTGAACATAAGGTACGGCAAAATGTCTTTAGCCCTGTTGGCACAGGCTGCAACTTATGAACTAAGAAAAAAATTACCAAAACCATACAGCCGCTGGAATTCAACTCATTTGGCAGATGCATTGTTCAAAAAGTTGGATGGCGATATAAGAGTAAAAGACGATACCATATTTGTAACATGCTATAATGCCCCAAAAGAGTTAAATTTACAAAACAATTATAAAAACTTACCAGCCAAATTAATTGCTGATGGAATTAATCCAAAGGTACCCTGGCTCTATGATTATAAATTGGATTTCAGGTTCAAATAAATTTCACTAAAATGAATGCATTGTAAAAAATCGCTGAATCCTCGGGATAAAGAAATGTCCGAAGGACATTAACAATAATAGCCCTCCCGTAGCAACGGGACAGGCTGTGCGAAGCTCGGGGAAGGCAATAGGACGTAAAGATACAACCCCGGAGTGGGTTGAACTATTGATAATCAGCTAATTTCAACTCTTAATTCGTATGATTAGTAAATTAGTACCCTTCGTGTCAATTCGTGTCAACCTGAGATAACAACACAAAATCGTAATCAACTAACAATACAAAAATATTAATAGAATGAGCAACTTCATATTGATAGGCGCTGCCGGATACATTGCCCCGCGCCACATGAAAGCCATTAAAGAGACCGGAAACAACCTGATAGCCGCCCTCGACCCTTACGATGGAATGGGGATCATGGACAGCTATTTCCCGCATGCCGACTTTTTTACCGAATTCGAACGCTTCGAGCGGCATGTGGATAAACTCCGCCGAAAAGGGACCGGAATAGATTATGTAAGTATCTGCTCGCCCAATTTTTTACACGATTCCCACATCCGTTTTGGACTGCGCAACGGGGCCGACGTCATCTGCGAAAAGCCTATTGTATTGAATCCCTGGAACGTGGAAGCGCTGAAAGAAATTGAAAAGGAAAGCGGTAAAAACATTTACAACATTCTGCAGTTGCGGCTCCACCCCAGTGTGGTGGAACTAAAAAAGAAGATCGACAACGGTGACCCCAACAAAATATACGACGTGGATTTAACCTACATCACCTCCCGCGGGCACTGGTACTACACCAGTTGGAAAGGGGACGTGCAGAAATCGGGTGGGGTGGCCACCAACATTGGGGTTCATTTTTTCGACATGCTCACCTGGATATTCGGCACCATTAAAGAAAACATCGTGCATTTGCATGAACACGACCGTGCTGCCGGTTTTCTGCACCTTGAAAAAGCACGGGTACGCTGGTTCCTGAGCATTAATTGCACAACGCTGCCCGAAGAAGTGAAAGCCAAAGGCATGCGTACGTTCCGTTCCATTACCGTAGATGGCGACGAATTTGAATTCAGCGGCGGATTTACCGAACTGCATACCCGCAGCTACGAACACATTTTGCAAGGAAACGGCTTCCGTATTGGCGACACCCGAAAAGCCATCCAAACCGTGTTCGACATCCGCAATGCCACTCCCCGTGGATTAAAAGGGGATTATCATCCCCTGGCCGGTTTGCCGCTGGCGAAGCATCCGTTTGAATCGCGCAAATAAAACGGTTAGGATAGTCGGGCTGTTAATAGGATTTGAACTTTACATTTTATTGTGTATTTTTGAATTTGAATTTAATACT
>Ga0334898_1003561_pt1 | contig 12432 bp, 7 predicted proteins | sample GraSluR3_MG_10_FD_207228 | JGI IMG/M metagenome (GOLD analysis project Ga0334898, IMG submission 207228) | Sludge microbial communities from methane-producing bioreactor in Wageningen University, Netherlands - Granular Sludge_3_08-R3 | ecosystem: Engineered > Bioreactor > Anaerobic > Unclassified... | reverse complement strand
CATACAACTTACCCATAGAAAAAATTATGCATGACGGAACGGGTAACTACTTCATGCTATCGAGGCCTACCACAGGTTATCTTTATCACTATTCCGATGATAATAGCAGGTATAAGTCATATGCCTTCAGCCCACATCCCGAACGGGGCGACGTGTCGAATAGGGTTAGCAAAACGAACTTGCCATTTTCATATACCACCCTAAATGGTATGGCTAATAACGGAAGGGGGCTATCTGTTTTCAGCACAAATTCGGGACTATTCACCTGGGATCAAGGAAATGGTTTTCAATCGTTTTATGAAAAAAGCATTGAGCCCATTGATGTAAAAATATCAAGCCAAAATAGGGTGTTGCTGCTAGAAGATGAGCAGTTAACAATTTTCGACAGTTCAGGCAGCGTTGTGTTTACCTCACAGTTGCCTCCTGGCAGGATAAAACAACTAGAGTTAATAAGTTCCGATACCCTTGTGCTTATTGGCGAAAAGGAACTTTACATCGGAACTATTGATTACCAAAAGCCTCTTGACTCATACCAAAGAATTCTATTCGATGAATTTGGGCACATAAACCACATTGAAGTAGTTAAGGGTGATCTATGGCTTTCAACATCAAGCGGTTTGCTTCGGGTTAAACACAATGAGATTAAAGTCTCTGATTCGGGTCGTTGGGAAGGTGACTTGGCGCTTAGCGTACCTGTTACATCAACACTAACTATGAACAATAAGCAGCTTGTGGTATTTAGCCCGCTGGGGATATACAAATACAACCCTACCACAGGCACAAGTAGCCCTATACAATTTAGTAATGTCCCCGAGGGCTTTAGAACGTCCATACAATCGGCTACGCTGTATAACAATAGCACAATTTGGGTTGTGGGGGAAGTGGGCCATTACCAAGTAAACATTAATACAGGTGAAATAATCAATACAAACCTTCCCGATTCCGATAGGTTAAGCTCTCATCTCACCTCATCGTTAATGGAAGATGCTAATGGCGATATTTGGGTTGGAACAACTAATATGGGGCTAAATAGGATCAGCAGATCCACCGGTATTATTAAGCATTTTTATGAGCCCGAGATTCCCAGCAACTATGTTAATACAACCCTGGAGGCAACCGACGGGAAGATTTGGGTAGCCACCCGTAATGGGCTTTGCTATATTGTTGATGATTTTGTTATAAACATCTCGAATATTCCATCAGGGCTCGATATCCGATCGCTGGTTGAAGACCATAAAGGCAATGTATGGGCAGGTACCAACAATGGCCTTCTGGTTGTAAACCCATCAACCTTTAGTTTTGATGTTTATAACGTATTTAATGGCTTTCCATCTACCAATTTTTCTAAGGCCTGCGTCAAGCTAAACGACAACAGGTTTGCTTTTGGCACCTCGGAGGGGGTGGTGGTATTCAACCCAAATCAAATTTCAACTGTAAACAACACCTCTACGAATGTTGCTTTTACTCATTTCGATTTGTTTGGGATCCCTCAAAACTTCTTTATGGTAAGCAACGATACCATCCAGCTTACTCATACGCAAAACTTTTTCACAATTAACTTCTCGGCGGCCGATTTTGGCTTTGGAGACGGTACAACATACTCTTACAAGCTACAAGGTGTTGATCCAACCTGGACACTTACTCAGTCGTCTAGCGTGTCCTACACCAATGTAAGGCCCGGAAGATACCTTTTTCAGGTTGCACAGCTAATGCCCAATGGGAAAATATCCGAAAAGAACTCAACCCTAATAATCCGGATTAAACCTGCCCTTTGGCAAACACTTGGGTTTAAGCTGGCCATAGTGTTCCTGGTTCTTGGAGGCATTGGCGCCTATACTTTCACGTACATTCGACAGCTAAAGGCTGCAAGGCTAAACGTTGAGTTGGAGCAACGCCTCCTAATATCACAAATGAACCCCCATTTCATATTCAACAGCCTGTCGGCAATTCAGAGCTTCATGTACCGCAATCAGCCCGAGGAGGCGGGGAATTACCTCTCATCATTCTCGCAATTAGTGCGCTTAATACTTGAAAATTCCCGATCCGCTTTTATATCGCTAGGGCAAGAGGTTCGAACGTTAGAGCTTTACCTCTCGCTCCAAAAGTTGCGTTTCCCTAATAAGATTGATTACTCCATTAAAGTTGACCCTAATCTTTTGGGGGCTGACTTATGGCTACCCCCAATGCTAGCCCAACCCTTTATCGAAAATAGCATTGAGCACGGTATTATGCATAAGGAAGGGAGTGGAAATATTCAGGTACGTTTTATGGCCGAGGGTAGCAACATTATGATTGTTGTAGAGGATGATGGCGTTGGGCTTGTTAAATCAAAAGAAATTAATAAAAGCAAACGGATGTCGCATACTAGCTACGCCACATCAATTACACGCGATAGAATTAAGGGCTTTGCAGGTAAATATGGAAAAAGCGCAGGGGTAAATATTATTGACCTCAGTGACCATGGCAGCCAAGGCACACGTGTGGAAATAACCATACCAATTGTAGACCAAAAGATTAGTAACAACAATAATAGAGTTAGAAATGATTAAAGCATTACTGGTTGATGACGAACCAAGGGCTAGGGAAACGCTAAGGGCAATTCTTGAACGCTTTTTTCCTGAGGTTTCTGTATTAGGTGAGGCTTCGGGGGTTGAAGAAGCATTTGTCGCCATTACTAACCTTAAGCCTAACACTGTTTTTCTAGATATCAATATGCCCGACGGCACAGGATTCGATTTGCTAAAGATGTTCGATAACGAAATGGACTTTAAGGTGGTATTTGTTACAGCCTTCGAAGAGCATGCCCTGGAGGCCATTAAGTTTAGCGCTTTCGACTATATCCTAAAGCCCATAAACACCAATGAGCTAAGGGCTGCCATTGAGAAGCTAAGTACTACCCTCGAGGAGTCCGATGAAATATCGGTAAAGCTAAAAGCTTTTTTCGAGAACGTTGAAACACCCAGTCAGGGCAAAAAGAAGATAGTGCTCAAAACCAACGAGAGCATCCATCTGGTGCCCATTCAAAGCATTGTTCGGTGCGAGGCCGATGGCAACTACACCAAGGTACTTCTCGATAATCAGCCCAAGCTGCTGATATCAAAATCACTGAAATACTTTGAAGACATGCTGCAAGAGTTTGGTTTTGTGAGGGTACACCAAAGCCATTTGGTTAACATTAACCATATAGTACGAGTTGATAAAATAGATGGGGGAGTGCTGGCATTTGCCGATGGTGCACAGGTGCCCATATCAGTTCGTAAGCGCGAACAGCTGCTAAAGATGCTTAGCGACTTGTAATTTTACCTACTTGAGCAGCATAATGGCTTCCATTCAAAAATCAAATAATAAATATATCCTAGCGAATAATAGCTCAACCCAGCCAAATAATAGCTACCCCTTTTTTTAGCTAACCGTTACTGCTACTTTGTGCAAAATTTAGCTTATGCCCAAAGTTTTACTTGCAGCACAAACGGATATTGATGCCACTTGCGAAGATGTCAATACTTTGACATTACTACTGTGGTTCGATGCTGATGTGAAAGCAGTTAGCACCCTACCGCTGCACAGGTGTAACAGCGATACCCCATTGCTCTTTCACTCCAACCAAAAAACAGAGGTTTTAACCAGAGGATGCGTGTATAGCGTACTTTCAATCAGCAGTGTAGTACGTGTTGAGTGCGTTGGTAAGGAATGCACGTTATATCTCGATACGGGTTTGTTCCTAACTGCCAGCATATCCATAGAAACTCTTGCAGAGGCTTTGAGTGATTATAGTTTTATCCGAACACATCCCTCGCACCTAATCAACATAACATACTTAAAAACCTACGTTAATTGCAACGCATTTGTAACCCTTAGCAATTCCGATGCAGTACCAGTAAGCCAAGGGAACAACCAGCTAATTATCGACTTTTTAAATTCACAAACCCTACTATAAATCAAGCAAAATACTAGGAGGAATAATTATGAAAAAAACTCTACTCACAATTGTAGCCTTAGCATTTCTTCTTATAACAATTGGAAGCAGTGCGCAAACAGCCAAAAATACAGATTGGTGGATTCCAAATACCTCAGTAGGTCATATTGTAAGCGATGACACCTACACCTATATTGGTGGTGATTTTACTTATATAGGGCCAAAAACAAGAGGTGGTACTACAGTTAACATAAATACAGGTTTAGTTGCTACCGATTTACCTGAAGTAAACGGATTTGTTCGTATAGCAGTGCCTGATGGCAATGGCGGTTGGTATATAGGTGGCCACTTTACAAGCGTTGGGGGGATATCGCGAAACCACATAGCACATATAAAGTCCGATAAAACCGTTAACTTAGATTGGGCTCCGAATGCAAATTTCAGCAATGAGTACGATATACCCGAAATTTATACAATCGCCATTTCTGGTGATGATATTTATGTGGGTGGAAGCTTTAGCTCTATCGGGGGACAAAGTAGGAACGGTATTGCAAAACTTAATAAAACCAACGGAAATGCTGATGAAACATGGAACCCAAATGCAAGTAGCTCAGTATATACAATTCTTGTGTCTGGCGACGATATTTATGTAGGTGGATACTTTACCTCTATTGGCGGACAACCCCGAAACCGAATAGCCAAGCTTAATAACACCAACGGAGATGCTGATGAAACCTGGAACCCAGATCCAAACAATGGAGTTTCCTCAATCGCTATCATTGGTGACGATATCTACGTAGGGGGGTATTTTACCACTATCGGCGGACAGTCCAGAAACAGAATAGCTAAACTCAATAAATCCAACGGGAATGCCGATGAAACTTGGAATCCCAATGCTAATGCTGGAGTAAATACAATCGCTATATCTGGTGAGGATATATACGTAGGTGGGGGGTTCACCTCTATTGGCGGTAAAAGTAGAAACCGAATAGCAAGGCTCAATACCTCCAACGGAGATGCCGATGCTACCTGGAACCCGAATTCAAATCAATGGGTTTCAATAATCGCAGTTTCTGACGATAATATATATGTAGGCGGAGGCTTTACAACTATTGGTGGACAAAACCGAAACCGAATTGCAAAGCTCAATAAAACCAACGGGAATGCCGATGAAACCTGGGATCCAAATGCTAACGGAGGTGTAAGTGCGATTGCAATAACCAGCGAAAATATATTCGTAGGTGGGGATTTTTCCTCTATCGGAGGATTAACCCGAAACCATATAGCTCGCTTTCGCAATTTGGACGGAACTCTCGATGAAACATGGAACCCGGATGCAAATAACAGGGTTTCTACAATTGCCTTGTTTGGTGACGATATATTAGTAGGGGGTATGTTTACATCTATTGGTGGGCAACCCAGAAACTATATTGCCAAACTTAATAAAATTGATGGAGCGGCTGATGCTACCTGGAACCCAAATGCAAACAATTCAGTTTCAGTAATCTTAATTAATGGCGACGAAATTTATGTAGGCGGATCGTTTTACGGAACAAATAGTATCGGCGGGCAAACCCGAAATCGAATAGCTAGGCTCAATAACACTGATGGTGCCGCAGATCCCTCGTGGAATCCAAATGCCAGTGGAACAGTAACCACAATTGCTATATCTGGCAACGATATTTATGTAGGTGGATTGTTTAACGGAACAAATAGTATTGGCGGACAAACCCGAAATCGAATTGCCAAACTCAATAAGACTGATGGTACTGCAGATGCTACATGGAACCCAAATGCAAACGCAAGAGTAAATACAATCGCTATTTTAGGTAGCGATATTTATGTTGGGGGGTGGTTTTACGGAACAAATAGTATTGGTGGGCAAACCCGTAATCGAATTGCCAAACTAAATAATACCAACGGAAATGCCGATGCTTCCTGGGATCCTAATGCAGAGTATTATGTTACTACATTGGCCATTTCTGGCAGCGACATATATGTAGGAGGGGGGTTTAAAATTATTGGCGGAGAAAACCGAAACGGTATTGCCAAACTCAATATTACCACTGGAGTTGCAGATGAAACTTGGAACCCAAACCCTAACTATGCTGGTGTTAGTTCAATAGCCATATCTGGTTATGATCTTTATGTAGCAGGAACTTTCCATTCTATAGGAGGGGAAAATCGACCTTATATTGCTGTTTTTGACAATCCATCACCAATACTTGTTTGTACTGACAAGTTAACACCATTTACAACCCTAGCAGGTACAGCTTCTAATGCAGAAACTTTTTCATTATCAGCCAGAAATTTAACTACCGATGCAACTATTACCGCTCCAACCCATTTTGAGGTTTCATTAGATGGTAACACTTATGCACAGAGCTTAACGGTATCTCACACTGGTGGAGTTATCGCTGATCAAATAATTTATGTACGAATTGCCGCTTCGGCAAGTTTAGGTGATCATTCTGGGAAAATTACCGTTGAAAGTGCAGGTGCTTCAACACAAAACATAGCAGTTAGTGGTTCGGTATTGCAGCTTTATACAATAACCTACCATGCAGACGGCGGATCGCACGCCAATCCTGAGAACTTCACCATAGAGGATTTGGACATTACCCTTGCAGATGCCACCAAGGATGGCTACACCTTTGCGGGCTGGTTCGGCAATGCCGAGCTAACGGGCGAGGCCGTAACGCAAATCACAGAGATTGGGAATGTGGAGCTGTGGGCCAGCTTTGAGGCCATTGAGTACACCTTCACCTACCACGCCGATGGTGGAACGCACACCAATCCCGCCACCTTCACCATAGAGGATTTGGACATTACCCTTGCAGATGCCACCAAGGATGGCTACACCTTTGCGGGTTGGTTCAATAATGCCGAGCTAACGGGCGAGGCGGTAACCCAAATTACCGAGATAGGCGACGTGGAGCTGTGGGCTAAGTTTGAAGCGATTGTTTATAACATTACTTACCATGCAGACGGCGGAACGCACGCCAATCCCGCCACCTTCACCATAGAGGATTTAGAAGTAACCCTTGCGGAGGCTAGTAAGGATGGTTATAACTTCTTAGGCTGGTTCGATAACGCTGAGCTAGCAGGCGATGCCGTAACCCACATCACCGGAATAGGCAACGTGGAGCTGTGGGCCAGCTTTAAAATCATTGAGTACACCATCACAGCTAGTTCAGGCGATAACGGAGGCATAAGCCCTGTAGGCAATGTAGTGGTTGAGCACGGAAACTCACAATCCTTTGTGATTACTCCCAATGAGGGATATGTAATTGCAATATTAAGCGTTGATGGAAATCAAATTAATTTGGAAAATGATGAAAACTGGGATGCTGAAACCTTAACCTACGAATTCGTTTCGGTTACTTCAAACCATACGGTTCATGTGGAGTTCGATACTGCTTCTGCAACTACTTTTACTCAAGCTGTAAAACCAAGAGCTTATCCAAATCCATTTTCAAATCATATTTCAATTAGTGATGCCGAAGGGAACGAGCGTGTTGTAATAACAAACATTGCAGGACAGCGAGTTGTTGATATATTTTTAAATGGGAATACCACTATTAGTACATCTACACTTAAATCAGGAGTGTATATTCTAAGCATTACGAATTCTAAGGGTGATACTTTTGTTTCAAGGATAGTTAAGAATTAAAAGTAACAACTTAATAATAAAGAGTATATGTGTCATAAATAAACAAATAACACTTAATAACCTAACAAATCACAGGAGGATTTAACTATGAAACGAATTACATTACTACTAGTAGCATCTATTTACTTTGGCCTATCGGCTGGATATGCACAGCTTTTTCCTCAGGTCGACAGACCCACTGGGGACGATATGAGCCTTCTTGTACTGCAATTTGGTCGCGAGAAGGCCGATGGCAGTGGCTACGAGATTGTGCTTAACAACAATGCCACCGGCTGGGCACCAGTTGTTAAGGGGCCCGATGGTGAAATTATCCCCTTTAGGAAGTACGATTCGGCGGCCGATGTGAACAATATCTTCTATTCGGAAAATTTAACGGCTGGGGAGTACACATTGGTGGGTTTTTACCACGTTTACGTTGACTATGGTAAGCTCGAGGAGTATAAAAAGGAGATTAATAACCCTAACTTTATCATGAGCTACGAACCGTTTGCCAACAATTCTTACCATATAAAGCAGCTGGTTGAACTTGACGAGCCCGTTAAGATTAATCTCGAAGCAGGTACCGTTAAATCGCTGGGTAACTACGCCGTTAAGTTCGAGTGGATAGCTGGCGGATTTGGTTCAACCGACGATCGTTGGAAAGCAAAGGACGGGGTGAAAATTGTTCTAGCCGAACCTCTTGATGAGTACATTGCTCGATATATCAAAACTTGGCGTACTCGATCTTGGAGGCCTTGGAACGAAAGAAATCCCAGTAGCGCTTTGTAACTCTATTACTGTTACAAACGCTAACCCACAAACCAACCCATATAGAGTAAGGGCTGCCGAGGATGGCAGCCCTTATTTTTATCATCCTACAGTAGATCGCTCTCCCGTAAAAGTATTTGGACAAGTATTGCAAGCTTTGCTTTCAACCTTTTATATTTAGGCAAGCAGGTTAGAGTAGCTAACCACTCGCAACTCGTCACCCGTGACCGTTTAAGTCACAATTCAATCACCCAATCATTCAATCATTCAATCATTCAATCATTCAATCACTCAATCACTCAATCAATAAGTAATCTCTCCTTACCCCTGATGCTCCTCACGAAGCAAATCGTTCACCGTTTTTACAGGGTTAAAGGTGATTAGCGGAACCTCTACAAATATGGTAATCCAGTCGCTCATAGCGCCATTCCATAGTCCTGGCAACTCCTGAGCTTTTAGTGGCCTGCCATCCTTGCTTTTTAGGGAGATAAAACCCGTATTGGGGTCGCGAAACTTGAGCAGATCAAACTTTTCTCCATCCACATCAGCTAATCCACAAACTAGATCAACGGGATTAAAGTGGGTTGATGATTCAAAAATGTTTTTTTTCTGAGGATCACCCATATCAATCTGTGACGATTCCACAATTTGTAGCGAGATGGATCCATCGGGGTTTGCAGCCCAGAAAGGCCCACCACCTGGTTCGCCCACGTTTTTAACCATTCCGCATACGCGGATAGGCCTATTGAGTTTTTCGGTAAGGTAGGAGTGAAGCGCCATAGTATCGGATAGGTTTAAGCCAGTGGGTGGCAATATACATAGCTCCTCAATGGTAAAGTCGAGCACCTCATGCAGAAACTCTTCCGATGGAGTTTCCTGTTCCTGTAGCTGGCTTAGGTAGTCGAAAACAAGACTTTGGTAACTTACCAACAGTCCCGCCAAAGCCTTTTTGTAAAGCACCGTTTGTGGTTTAAGCCTATCGGGAACCACATTATCAATATTCTTAATAAAAACTAGCTCCGATTCTAACTCGTTCAAATTTTCGATTAGCGCCCCGTGGCCACCCGGACGAAACACCAGCCCACCATCCGCATTGCGGAAAGGGTTATTGTCCTCTTCGGCTGCAATGGTATCTGTAGATTTCTTTTGTTCGGAGTACTGAATGGTAAAATTTACGCCATGAACCTCTTGGTATCGAGGCAATACCTCTGCAACCAATTTTTCAAATCCAGCTCTATGCTCTGGCGAAACGGTGAGGTGAATATCTACATCGCCATTGGGCACTCGGGCGTACTGTGCGCCTTCAACTATATGTTCCTCAAGGGCTGTGCGTGTGTAGTTGGGGTAGTTGTGAAACTTAATTAAACCCTTAGGCAAATTTCCATAGTTCAAGGCGTAGGGCTGGAGCAAGGCTTTTACTATTGTGGTATAGTCCTTGTCCTCAATAAGCTCATCAATATTATATTTATTCTTTACTAGCTCTGCTTTTAAATCGGAATAAAAAGCAAATTTTCTGATATTCTCAAAAAAGTTCCAGGTTGAGTCAAAGCCCTTATCTTCAAAACATTCTTCTTGTTTCTCGGGATACTCATCAATAAACTCGAAAAGATGCTTAAACATCCTTGTGGCTGCGCCCGAGGCGGGCACAAACTTGGTTAGCTTCCCCTCGTAGCTTTTAAAGAGGTCCGCTAAATCATCGACCTCGCTACACTCCAGGCGGATTATGCCATCACCCACCACGGCAGGCTTTATAATATCGAGGAATGGGAATCCCTTAGCAAAGTTGTTAAGCTGCTGCTCAACCGTCTCTTTAGATATACCTGTTTTCTGAAGCTGCTCAATGTCCTTTGTCGATAGCATAGCTGATTCTTTTTTGATTTATGACGATTTTCGTGGGTAAATATCGTTATTTTTTAACTATTCTTACCTTTGCAGCCTGTTTTTCGCAGCATAATTAGCAAATAAACCGATATGAGTACTAGAAAGATAAATGTGGTTACCCTGGGCTGCTCCAAAAATGTGGTTGACTCGGAATACCTGATGAAGCAGCTGGAGGTTGGGGGCTGGGAGGTGGTTTTCGATTCTAACGACACCTCTGCAAGGGTTGTAGTTATTAATACCTGCGGATTTATTGCCGATGCCAAGGAGGAGTCCATCGATACAATACTATCGTTTGTCGAGGCAAAAAAGCAACACCAAATCGATAAGGTTTTTGTTATGGGATGCCTATCGCAACGCTACAGGGAGGAGCTAGCAGAGGAAATTCCAGAGGTGGATGGGTTTTATGGTGTAACCGATATGCCTGCAATATTGGAATCGTTAAGCACAAACCTTAGCCATAACCATCTAAATCAAAGGCACATCACCACTCCTAAGCACTACGCTTTTCTGAAGATATCAGAGGGATGCTCTTGGGGTTGCTCATACTGTGCCATTCCACTAATTCGGGGTAAGCACGTATCTAAACCAATTCCTGATCTGGTGGAGGAGGCCCAATTTCTGGTTAACCAAGGAGTTAAGGAGATTATGCTAATTGCCCAAGATTCAACATTTTATGGAAAAGATATTTATGGGGAAAGAAAGCTCCCCGAGCTTATAACTGAGCTGAGTAAGGTAGATGGGTTAGAGTGGATTAGAATCCATTATGCATACCCAACGGGTTTCCCAATGGAGCTGCTTACCGTGATGCGGAGCAATCCCAAGGTTTGCAAGTATATCGATATCCCTTTTCAGCACATTAGCACCAACGTGCTAAAGGTAATGCGACGTGGAATAAACCGCGATGAAACACTCCAATTCATCGAAAGACTGCGAAAAGAAGTTCCCGAAGTGGCCATTCGAACAACACTACTAGTAGGGCATCCAGGGGAGAGTGAGGATGATTTTAACGAGCTGCTTGAGTTTGTTAGAGTGATGAAGTTCGATAGGCTTGGCGTATTTGCCTACTCCGAGGAGGAGGGAACCCATTCGGCAACCTTACCCGATGATGTTCCTGAGGAGGAAAAGCAGAGTAGAGTTGAACAAATTATGGACTTACAACAGCAAATATCCTTAGAAAACAATAGGTTAAGACTCGGTAAAATATTCAGGGTAATTGTTGATAGGGAAGAGGCTGATTACTATGTCGGACGCACCGAATTCGACTCGCCCGAGGTGGATCAGGAGGTACTTATTGCTAAAAACCAATCGGTTAATTTAAAATCTGGCGATTTTGTAAGCTGCAGAATTGTGGATGTAGCCGACTACGATCTCTACGGCGAATTAGTCTCTTAGTGCATCCTATAAAGCACGAAAGGCTGATGAAAACTCATAACTCATCAGCCTTTTGCTTTCAATAAATCAATCCTTTATTAGCAAACTGGATCAATGCACATTGATACCATTTAACACTGCATACTAAAGGCTAAACCAACTCCTTAAGCTTGCCAATGGCAGCATCGTAGTTGGGCTCGTTGCCAATCTCAGGAACTATTTCAATGTACTGAATCACATCGTTAGCATCAATAATAACAACTCCTCTGGCCAAAAGCCTTAGCTCGCTGATGTGAAAACCATAGTTCTTTCCAAAATCCATCTCGCGATGATCCGAAAGGGCTACAAGGTTGTTAATACCTTCTGCTCCGCAGAAACGCTTTAGCGCAAAGGGTAAATCGGCCGAAATGGCCAGAAATGCTACCTTGTCGCCGAACTGGGCTGCCTCTTGATTAAACTTGCGGGTCTGCATTGAGCAAACGCCTGTGTCAATGGATGGGAATATGGAAAGCAACTTAACCTTACCTTTGTAATCATTTAGATTTGAGGGCTTAAGCGCATCATTAAGCAGGTTAAAACCTGGAGCCTTATCGCCAACCTTAATCTCGTTCCCAGTTAGGGTAACCGGGTTGCCTCCGAATGTAATTTTCTTACTCATAGCAGTATCTCGTTTTTAAGTGTGTTATTGATTTTTGTTTTACAAACGCCATACTGCATTCGTTTGTTCAGCGTTTATACAAAAAAACGCCCTAAAAAGGGCGTTTAAGCATAAAAGATTCTAGTTAGTCGACTCAGGATCAGGTTTTACCTCTTTAGGGTTCTCATTTTTCTTTATTTTGATTAC
>Ga0334898_1003560_pt1 | contig 12433 bp, 8 predicted proteins | sample GraSluR3_MG_10_FD_207228 | JGI IMG/M metagenome (GOLD analysis project Ga0334898, IMG submission 207228) | Sludge microbial communities from methane-producing bioreactor in Wageningen University, Netherlands - Granular Sludge_3_08-R3 | ecosystem: Engineered > Bioreactor > Anaerobic > Unclassified... | reverse complement strand
CGCAAAAGGTAGTGCAATAACAACATTGTTCCTCATTGAACTACTAAAGTCACCGTATATCTGCACCTTTTTTACATCCATAACAAGACAGTTGTGCCCTGATAAAGGCTTAGCATCGCCGAAGAACTTTCTAATGCACTCTGACTCACTCAGAAAGCCAGGAGTGAAAACATCATCCCCAAACTGCATTCCCTGCGGAGCATATACATAAATCCTCTCAATCGAGTTAATGCTTCCCTGGCCAGCATTCTGGACATTTATAATGAAAAGGTACTGCCTGTCTTCTGACACCCAGAGGGGATTGCTTACCATTTGGCCATCTGCATTAATCCCTATTCTCACAGGCCCGCCAGTATTTTGCGCCTGAAGCGGCCTTTGGTTGTTAAAATATAAAGGGTAAGCATCTTCAAACCTGCCTTTTGACGAATCGTAGCGCCTTAGGCTTTCATCCATAAAAAAGAAAGTCTTGGTTGCTACTGTGGCAAAATCATAATTTGCTGTGATTCTTATTTTTGAATCCCTGTCGTTGTTCTGTGCAAGGATAGTGTCCAGGTCAGGCCTGCACCTAATCTCTTCCCCCCTGAGCAAGCTTGCAAGCGTAGCTTCAGTACACTTCATGCCTTCCTCATCTAAAACCAGCACCTCTTTGCCTGTGCCAACCGTTGTGCTTCCAAAAACCCTTACCCTAAAGGAATTCAGCTCACTCCCAATTACCTCATTTAGGCGCTCCCAAGAAGTAACCTTGCCTTTGTTATCAGTGCGCTCAGCGAAGGTCTTGAAATCTAAGTTCAGGAAAAGGGTTGAAATGCCTCCTGGCTCAATCCTTGGAGGGACTATCCTTATTTGCCCGACTGATACCCCTATTGTTGCATCGCCGCCTGGCTGATAAGTTCCATACTCTGGCTTAAACTTTTCTATCTCATCCGCAATGAACTGAAGAGTTAAAAAATACTTGATTGCCTCATAACTTGATGAAGCTGAAGATGAAAGCTTATTCCAGCCATTCTTAGCATATTCGAGAAACCTCGCCTGGTCTCCTTGAGAGTATATATCGCCTCCAACAGGCGGCAGCCCAGACATTGCTGCTCTCAAGTCACCTGCAAACAGCACAAATACCACTACAATTCCAACTACTAACATTCTCTTAATAAACGGGCTTGAAATACCTTCCTGTTTTCTTCTTGAGAACGCATAAGCAAAGGCAAACCAAGGCCAGACGGGAAATAAGATTCTGTTAAATAAAATCAGGTTAGGGTTTCCCATTGTTCCTCTCAGCCACGGAAGAACCACAGCATCAACCATCCACACTGAGCCAAGAATCAGAATGTTTCCCAAAAAAGAAGGCAACACAGCCACACCCTCAGCTCTTTCAAGAGTGAATACCATAAGCCAGATGCAGGCAAACCAGAAATGCACCCAGAAAAGATCAGGGTTGGTATAATTAAAGCCAAACATAAGCCCATCAAATATCACATGCATAAACAGGGCTGTTAAAAAAAACCAGTCATATGAATTAAAGGGAAAGAATGAGCGAAAAAACCCGACAATTCCTTTAGTGACCTTTGCCCCGCCATAAGCTCCTGCACCAAGAGCTACTCCTGCTACGCCTGCCGCAGCCAACCCTGCCTTTGGGACTTTTTTTCCGGCTGTCCAAAGCGCCTTCCCAAACTTAGCCAGCTTGCTTCCGCCTGCCACTGCCCCTGCTGCTCCAGCAGCTATCTCTGCTACCATTTTGTCCTGCCTTCAAAAACCCTTCCAACTTGTTCAAAACAAGATTAAAATATTATAAAAAGAAAGGGCTACTCTATCTCTACTGTGATCCTGAATATGTTTACCCTTTCTGTCCTTGGGATAATTTCCAGGTAGTTGTTTTCACTCCTAAGCATCTGGGTAACTACATAAGTATATTCCCTTTCCCTTGTGTTTATGTCTATCCTATGGCCGTTGAGGTTCGCTACGAGCCTTCTTTCGCTCAGGTCATCAGGGAACTCGAACTTAAGCACTGCCTTTTTTGTCCTAAGAAGCTCCATCTGCTCATCGCTTACCTGGAAGTAATAGAGCGGGTTTGTGGGGCTGGAAAGCCTTGTGGCTATCTTCATGTTTTCAATCCTGGCTGTGCCCGAGGAAAGCTCAAAGTCTATCTTATTGTCTCCCTGCCTCACCATTGACTTGCTGATTTCAATTGAGTTGAGCGCTTCGCAGGAAGGTATGCCTTCGTAGATTACTATGTTGTTAACCTTTATTCTCATTCTTCCTATGCTTGCCTGTGAGCAGGAAGGAACAAAAATCAGCCTGGCTGACTCGAAGTAATCATACTCATTCTTTCCTATCATAAAGGAGCTGCTTGCTGCAAGCCTGTCTTCTTTAATAGTGTTTGCAACTACCCTTACGTTTGTAAGCCTGCAGTAATTTTTTGTGAAAATGAATGGCCTGCTGAGCTCAAAGGAAAGCACATTTGAGCCTAGGAAATGGTCAGGATTGATAGGTATAGGGTCGATTGTCCCGGAGGAAACCCTGTCTGAAAAGACAATGTGGTTGTTTAATTTCATTGTAACTATTCCCTTGCACTTGTCTGCTGTGAAGCTTAGGTAAGGGCTTTCTATCCTGTCTGACTCTGGCACAAGGAACGCCAGCGGAAACTGGGTTGATGATGAAAAAGTCCTCTCAAAAGCCAATGCCGGGAAAAAGAGCAGCTGCTTTGCTTCCCTTTGCGCTGTAAGGAAAATTGTTGGCAGGGGATGGTCCACTGATTCCTGCTGAAGGCTTGCTATCTCTCCTGGGGTTCTTGAAAGCAGGAGCCTGCTTGCTTCCGGCTTTTCATCATTTCTTGGGTCCTTTTCGGATGTCTCGTTAAAGAGCAGCTTATCTCTTGCATCTGACGGCAAAAACAAAAGATAGAGCAGAAAAAGCCCTAAGATTATAACAACCAGCATTGAAACCTTTGTGCCCTGGGCCTTGTTTGAGAGTTTCATAATTTACTCTTGACCTTCTTTCTTTTTAAATATTGTTGTTTTGCAGGGTTTCTGAGAAAGAAAGGCAAGAAAAGAAGGAAAAGAAAACAGCATTATTTATACTTTTCTTTCATTTCAGGATACTTTCCGCAGGATAAAAGCCCTTCAGGGCATCCTTCCAGAAGTACACATTTTGGCGCAAGGCCAGAGTAAAGCTCAGGTTCCTGTTTCCTCGCTTCCAAAGCTATTTCCTCGAAAAAATTTCGGATTTCCCATTGGGCATTGTTACACAGCCTTTCATTGGCTATGTGGTAAAGAGTCCTTGCGTTCAGCGTTGAGATTACGCCGATTTTTGTTCCGTTAAGCAAAGCATACCTTCTCAATTCAGGTTTTTCTTCAGAAAGAACCTGCTGAAGCCGGCTGCTCATTTCCTCTGCCTTGTGGGAAAGCTCTCTCGCTTCCTGACTGTGATAAATATTCGGGGGAATTACTACCTCTCTGCCTATTGGAACGCTGTTAAAATCCTCCCTGATTATCTTTTGCAGCCTGTGGCGCTGGAACTGGTGAAAGGTTACCAGGCTCATGCCAGTGGAAAACTGAAGCAGTGCGTGCTCAAGTATTGACTCATGGCCGTAGCCTTTGACTTTAAGGGCAAGGCTCGTGAGCTTTTCTTTTTTATCCTCTAAATTGAGAACTGATGCAGGAGATGCTGAGGTCGAGGTATATGCACCAATTCCTGCACGGACAAGGCTGCCTGGCTGGACGCTGACCTGTGTCTGACTGAGTCCTTCAGAAAGTTCCTGCTTAAACTCCTCATGAACTGCTTTGTGACCTTCTGCACCAATCCTTTCTTCACATATCTTTGCTAGGCTGTGCGGAAGATTAGGGGCAAGCCCTTCTAGAATCTGCTCCGACTCGGTTCCTCTGCTGAGTGAGCCGAAGAAATCAGCAAGGCCGGAAGCAGGCATTGTAACAAAAATGTTAGACGATGTTGCAAGAGCCAAGAGATACCTGGCATCTTCAGGCGGGGCAAAATTAAACCAATCCGGCTTAGGCCTGCCTTTTTTGTTTTCAAAGCCCGGCTTTCTTTCAGTCATTTTAGAATAAATTTTAAGAAGCCCGTCCATTGTATCCCTGAACTCTTTTTCTGCTGCAGGGCTAAGGCCATCTGGAACAATATAAGAGCCTTCCTGCATTTTCACATATCTCATTGACTGCTGGGTATAGGAATCACCCCTGCAGATCTCATGTGTGGTTGCTCTTGAAACGTCGCTTACCAGAAAAGAGATTGCCGATCCGGAAAGCAGTGTCTTTAAGGTGTCTTCATTAAAGACTTTATCTTTATCGAAAATTGAAAAAAGCTTTTCTTTGTTTAAAATCTCAACCAAACTTACATCAACCATGGCAAGCACCTCACTATGAAAAGTGAACAGCATTATTGTTTTTATTATTTTCTAAAGGTGACACTCCTGAAGTTGCCAGAAATAGCCTGAATTAACTTAATAAGGCTTCTTACTTATCCTGCCAGGCCCTGATAAAGTTGCTTATGCTCCTGTCATATGTTTTTTCATACTCTGGCGGGAACAGGCATCCTGGGACTTCTCCTCTCTCCCTGTGGCTTTCTATACACTCGCAACAGATTCCCCTCAGGCTGCATGATGTGTATGTGCATGTGCAATGCTTTTGGTTTTCGGTTTTTTTGCAATCCATTTCAGGCATAAGTGTTAATGAAAAGCTTTTTATTCTTTTTGCTTATCTTCACCAACAGGTTGCCAGGGTCGCATAACCCGGTAGTGCGGCTGGCTCGAAACCAGCTGGCCTTTGGCTGTGTGGGTTCAAATCCCACCCCTGGCGCTTTTTATGCTGCTCTTTCTGTCCGGCTTTTCTTAATAAGGATTGCTAAGAAGTCAAAGACCACAATTGCTATCAGGCCTGCGCCAAGGGTAAGCATTACATAGCCCAGCTCAACCAGGGTAAGCGGAACCAGCCTGAGGAACACATTCAACGGGCTGTATATTGCTATAAAAGTCAGGATTATGGATGCTGCAACTGCAAGTATAAGCCACCTGTTTGAGAAGAAGCCCAGGCTTTCTTTCTTCCTGATATGGTAAAGCCTAAGTATCTCAAAGCTGATTAGGGAGAGGAATACCATCGTCTGTGTCTTTTCCAGCGGCTGTGATGGCGCATTAATAAAGAAAATTGCAAGGGTTGCAGCTGTAATGATTGATGCAACGATGATTATGTTCATGATGAACGCTGTATCTATGAAGTTGCTGTTTTTCCTTGGCTTTTCCTTCATTATGTTTCTTGAGGCAGGGTCTACGCCAAGCGCCAATGAGGGAGGCCCATCTGTAATCAGGTTTATCCAGAGTATCTGTATGGCTGCCAGGGGAAGAATTCCATACCCCATAATTGTCGGGATCAAAATTACAAGCACTTCTGAGAGGTTTGTGGAGAGCATAAAAAGGACAAACTTCTTTATGTTGTTAAAAATTCTCCTTCCCTCGAAAACTGCTTTGGCAATGCTTTTAAAAGAGTTATCCAAAAGAATCATGTCAGAGGCTTCTTTTGCTACTTCAGTGCCGTTTATCCCCATGCTGATGCCTATGTCTGCTTTCTTAAGTGCGGGCGAGTCATTTACGCCGTCGCCTGTCATTGCAACAACATGCCTGTTTTTCTGGAGGGCTGCAACTATCCTAAGCTTATGCTCAGGGTTTACCCTGGCAAATATATCGTATTTTGAGACTGCTTTCTGCAGCCCTTTTTCGTTCAGGAGCTCCAGCTCTGCACCTGTTATCACTTTTCCTTTCATTCCTATTTTTTTGCCTATGGCTTTTGCAGTTAGCGGGTAGTCGCCTGTTATCATCTTAACTTCGATTCCTGCGCTCCTACAGTCCCTGATTGACTGGGCTACTTCTTCCCTCAAAGGGTCAATCATTCCCATAAGGCCAAGAAAGACCAGAGAGTTCTCCAGGTTGGCAAGCGAGCCTTTCCTGAGTTCCCGGCATGCAAACCCAAGCACCCTCATTCCACTTGCTGCGAAGCTATCCATCGCTTTCTCTATTCTTTTCCTTTCTTGGGTGTCAAGAGGCTTTTTCTTCCCGTTTACAAGGATGTACCTTGACTTTTTAAGAAGCACATCAGGGGCTCCTTTTGAGTAAAGGAATAGCTTTCCGTTTTCTTTCACTGCAACGCTCATCATCTTTCTTCTTGATGAAAAAGAGAACTCCTTGACTTTTCTTGCATTTGCTGTGATTCCTGCCTTCATCGCAGTTATGCTTAGCGCTGCTTCTGTCGGGTCCCCTGAAAAGGTGATTTTGCCAAGCTTGTTTTGTATTAAGCTGTTGTTGCAGACTAATGCTGTCTTGAGAATTGGCTCAAGGGAGCGGGGGCTCGCCTTCTTCCCCTTCACCTGAAATTCAATATTAGACTCAAACCCGCTTCCGGCAACATCAATCTCATTTCTGTTAAAGTAAATCTTTTCAACGGTCATTTCGTTTTTTGTTAGGGTTCCGGTCTTGTCTGTGCAGATTACTGAAGTGCTTCCAAGGGTTTCAACGGACGGCAGCCTTCTGATAAGGGCATTGTTCTTTGCCATTGCCCTTGTTCCTAATGCCATAGAAATTGTAATGACTGCTGGCAGCCCCTGGGGAACAGCAGCAACAGCAAGGCTGACCGCTATCAGGAAGTTATTGTTTATTCCCGCTAGTGAAAAGTCTCCTTTTATCAGGATATTCATTACAAAAACAAAGGCTGCAACTATAAGTATGGCTATTGAAAGCTTTTTCGCCAGCTCTCCCAGGCGCTTTTGCAGCGGGGTCTTCTCTTCTTTTATACCTTCTATCATGGAAGCGATCTTCCCTATTTCAGTACTCTTGCCTATCGAGAATACAATCGCCTTGCCATTTCCTTCTACAATATTTGTTCCGGCAAAAACGCAGTTCTTCATATCTCCTATAGCAAGGCTACCTTTAGCTGATAGTGTCCTAGTGGTTTTATGCACAGCAAGGCTCTCTCCTGTAATTGAGGACTCATCTGCAAGCAGGTTATGGGACTCGAAAAGTCTTGCATCTGCAGGAACCTTGTCACCCTCAGTGAGAAGCAGGATATCGCCTATCGTAACTTCACTTGAGGGAATTTCTTTCACCTGGCCATCCCTCATTACCCTGCTTCGGGTCTCGGCAAGCTTCTTTAATGCCCGGATTGCTTTCTCTGCCTTGTAGTTCTGGATAAAGCCAAAGATTACTATCAGGAAAAGAATCGCAAATATCGCGAAAAAGTCTGCAGCGTGGCCAAGAAAGAGCGTTACTACTCCTGCAAAAAGCAGCATGTAAACAAAGAAATCGTTAAACTGGCTGAAGAAGATTGATGCTACGCTGGCTTTCTTTTCTTCTTTAGTGACATTAAGGCCGTGCTTTTCCTGCCTTTTTTCCGCTTCTGAAGAGGAAAGCCCGGGCTTTCTCGCTTTTAACGCCTTGAAAACATCGTCTGAGCTTTTCCTGTAATAATCCATGCTGGCTTTATTTGAGGGGAATATTATAAAGTTTTGTATCCACTCAAGACAAAAAACAAAGAGAAAACCAGAACACTCAGTATTCCTTTAAAAGTATCTCTGCTATCTTTGCAAATGCAGGCCTTGTGATGAATACGCCAACGCTTACGCCAACGATAGTGGTAAAGGCAAAGCCTCTCAGCATTCCGACTCCGGCCCAGAAAAGAGGAATCATTGCTGCAAGTGTGGTAAAGTAAGCGCCCATTATTATAAAGAACGCCCTTTGAATCATCTCTTTCCAGTTGATGAACCTTGTTGACTTGGTTCCCCTCTTAATCTCATCAAGGATTATTATCTGGTCATCCACCCCTGTACCCACAGCTATGATAATTCCTGCAATAGATGCCAGGTCAAGGTTCCAGCCAACAACAGCGGCAAACCCAAGAAGTATAAGCACTTCAGAAAGCAAGACAATGCCTACAGGAAGCACAACTGCCTTTTTTCTGTATCTTATGTATATTATGCCCATAACTGCAAGCCCTGCAAAGAGGCCTACATACAAAGCATTTGAGATGAACTCCTCTCCAAGCTTTGGAGAGAGCGTGTCTATTTTGACTATGTCAAGCTTTATCGGCAGGCTTCCTGTCATGAGAACTGTCTGAAGTTGCTTCATGTTCTGCTCTGAGTCGATCAATGCCTCTCTCTGGGTTGCGCCAAACCCTGGCCCGGATATCTGGATGTTTGTCTCTGCCCTTCCCCTCAGGCCTGCACTGATTCTCAACGAGTCTATTAGATTGCCGTCCAGGTAAAGGTCTATGGTTTCGTTAAGGTAGCTTTCCTGGCCTTCATAGACCACTTTCAGGTCTCTTGTAGTATCTGCAAACCTCTGGGCTGCCTGCGGGCTTAAGGTAATTGAAAAGCCAAAGTTTGCCATATAGCCGCCTTCTACTCTCTGGATGCCTCTTCTTGGGTCAACCACCCAGCTGCACTGCGGAGTCCTGCATACATAGGTAACATCCCTCTCACCGCCTATAAAAACAATCTCTTCCCCTATCTTTGCCTCGAATTTTCCCTGCTGGCTCAGGAGCTGGACAATCTCATCGCTGGTAGCCCCTGCAATCTCAACTACGATAAAGTTCCTTCCTTCAAGGTCCCTTGAAAGCCTCACTACAACATCAGATAACCCATAAACATTCAGCCTTTCCTTAAGGCTCTGTACCACAAAGTCAACATCACTTTCGTTGTACTCGCCGGATGGCTGAAGAATCGCCCTTGTTCCTCCAACTATTTCAAGCCCGAACCGGATGTTATTTTCAGGGGCATCATAAACGTTAAGACCCAAGTATGCCTGGTTGTTTCTTTCTCCGGCAACAACCTGGTACTCTGCTTTGTTAGTTCTTATGACTACCGTCATGTTGGGCTCTATTCTGGAGAGCTCCCTAAAATAATCATCCATATCGTTTATCGGGACATTATTGATAAGCGTGATAATCTCTCTTGACCTGGGCGATGTTGCCCCTTCGGGGATTTCTATGCCGGCAAGGCTCGCAGGGCTGTCTCTCTCTACACCCCTGATTACAACGCCTGTAACATTTACTCCGGGATTTATTGCAATGATTGCCAGGAGTATAAATATTAGCAATACCCATACTCTCCAGCTCCTGAAAATATCCTTAACCCTTTTTTTCATTTTTCTCTGCATACATCCTTAATATCCCGGCGTTCTGTATCCATGTGCTGAATAAGTCAACAATGAGGCCAATCAGCAGTATCTGCATTATCTGCTGTATAACCACTGAGTTGCTTACTATAAGCCCGATAACAACAGCGCCGAGGGAAGTGAAAGCCATTGTAAGACCTGTCTTCATTGCGTCCATTGTCCTTGTGAAAACATCCTCACCTTTCTTCTTAAGAAGCCTTGTCGCAAGAAGGATATCTGTATCAACAGAGTAGCCTATCAGCATAAGGAAAGCAGCAATCCCTGCACTTGAAACCCTTATTCCAAGAAGGTTTACAATTGCAACTGTAACCACGATATCAGTAAAAGCAGAAAGGACTACTGCAAGCGATGGAATTGGTGCCCTGAAATAGAACCACACTACCAATGCCATAAGCACAAATGCAAATGCCAGTGCAAAAAGCACCTGCCTGAAGAACCCTTCTCCCAAAGTCGGCCCGATTACTTCAAGCGAGTAATCTTCTTCTGACAAAGGGCCTATAATTGCCTTTACTGTACCAAGAAGCCTTTCGCTGTCTTCCACCTCAAGGGTGCTCTCCACAATGAATGCAAAAGGGTACTGGGTGCTTTTAATAGACTTAATCTCGAACTCGTGCTCTGGAAACTCTGCCATTAATTCCAGCTGGATGGTGTCCAAGTCAAATTGCTCTGCAACAAAAACAGAAAGAGTGGTCCCTCCTTTCAGGGTTATTCCCCTGTTGACAAACTCGCCTGTTGTGCTGTACTGGTAAGCTATCTGGACAACAGAGAGTATAACAATAGTAAGCATTATCAGGATGAGGCGCTTGTATTGCTTCTTGTAAATCTCTTTGATAAAACTCATTTTCTGCTTCTTCTTTGGGAAAACCTGGCTCCGCTTTTAAAGCTTTTGCTTTTTTTCGATTGTGCACAGCTTAAAAAAGAATCCGGAAATATTTCCCTTCTGATAATAAAAATACAACAGTATAGAAAAAACATAATCTTTAAATACTATATTTGACTTTCACCCAGCCCATGGTAGTATTATTTGACAAGTTTAACCTTCCGGAGAGCATAATTGAGGTTATCTTTTCCACGAACCAGCAGAGGGCTGTCGCAAAGCTGCTGTTTGAGTATTTCAAGCAGAATGGGGGCATGCTGACAAGGCAGCAGATGTCTACTTTCGCAAACACGCTGCATTTTGGGCTGAGCTTTAAGACAAAGGCAAAGATTCCGTGGGCAAGCCAGAACAAGCCGATAACATACAACAAAAGGCAGTTCTATGACCGAATCATTACACCTATGAAAAGCATGGGCATGATTAATTATAATATGTTTGACAAGAAGTATTACCTTGGAGGAGATTTCAAGGAGCAGATGGTGATTCTGGGAGACTTATTTGACCAGGAAGTAGCCAGGGAAAGGATGGATGTTGAGCTGAAGTTCCTTTCTCATGAGGAGATTCAGAGGCTGCAGGAGACAACAGCAGAAGAGAGAGAAGACAGCAAGTAAAGTCTGGTTCTTTTAGAAATGCTTAAATATTCGGGCACTCTTTATGATTGCCATGACATCAGCAATTGCAGCCCTCCCGGTTTTTATGCTGGTAGCATTGCCAGTGCTTATGATCTGGGAAGGTGTGTGGAAAGGGATTGGACTCTGGAAAGCAGGAAGGAACAACCAGTTGGCTTGGTTTGTATTTATTTTTATATTCAATACCTTGGGAATCCTGCCTATTGTTTACCTTGCTTTCTTCCAGGATAAGGTGAACAAGGGAAAAGTGATTAAGAAAAATTAATTAAATCTTAAAGAGAATTGCTAAAAAACCCTAAAAAACCGGCACACCCAGCTCACTTAGCTTCTTAATCTTTTCAAGCTCTTGGTCTATTTCCTGCTGAAGCCTGTCAAGGAGCTTTTTGTTCTTTGGCTCAAGAAGGTGCTTGTACCTCCCCTGGTGCTTTAGGAACTCTGCGATTGGAAGCTTGTTGTTTGCCGGGTCGAAGTTAAGCCTGAACTTTCCTTCTTCTATCTCATAAAGAGGCCAGAAGCCTGTGTCTACTGCAAGCTTGGAAATTTCAATAGCCATGTCAGGCTTGATTTTCCAAACTGCTACGCATGGAGACAATATGAGAAGAAAGCTCGGCCCTTCTGTGCTTAGCGCTTTCTGGGCTTTCCTGAGCAGATCTGGCCAGTTTGATAGTGATGCCTGGGCTGCATATGGGATGTGGTGCGCTGCTACGATTTTCATCAGGTCCTTCCTGGATTCCTGCTTCCCAACCCGAACCTTGCCGACCGGGTCTGTTGTCGTGTTGGCTCCAATAGGGGTTGCGCTTGAGCGCTGGCCGCCTGTGTTCATATAGCCTTCGTTGTCGTAGCACACATAGGTGAAGGCATGGCCTCTTTCAAGCGCTGCTGAGAGGCTCTGAAGCCCGATGTCATATGTGCCACCATCCCCGCCAAAGGCTACAAACCTTATCTTCCTGTTTTGGCCTATCGCGCCTTTTTTCTTAAGCGACCTGTAAGCTGTCTCCACTCCGGAAATTGTTGCTGCTGCGTTTTCAAATGTGTTGTGTATGAATGGGATGTTCCAGGAGGACTCTGGATAAATTGTTGTGACTACCTCAAGGCAGCCTGTTGCATTGGATACTACTATTTCATCATCTGTTGATGCGAGTATTGCCCTGGCAACTATTGGTGCCGGGCATCCTGCACAGCTCCTGTGCCCTGGAAGAAGCCTGTGCGGCTTTTTTGCAAAGTCAAATAGGTTCATCATTATTTCATCCTCTTAGCCCGATGTATTTTTTGTCCTGGGTGGATTTGCCTTCAAAGAGCTCTTCAAAAACATTTTCTATGTCTGACTCAAGCAGGTCTCTTCCGCCGAGCCCAAAGATGTATCCCTGGACTTTCGGAGGGCTCTCTGCTTCAAAAAGAGCATTTTTTATTTCTGAAAGAACCGGGGAGTTTGCTCCAAATGAGTACGACCTGTCAAAAACACCTATATGCCTTGCGCCTTTCAGGTGCTGGTTGACTTCTGAGTATGGGAATGGCCTGAAAAGCCGGATTTTAAGCAGGCCTGCTTTTTTTCCCTGCTTTCTGAGCTTATTTACCACTGCTTTAATTGTGGATGCTGCTGAGTTGAGTGCAACAAGGATTACCTTTGCATCTTCTGTATAGTAAGGCTCTACCATTGGGTACTGCCTTCCTGTCAGCTGGGAAAGCTCCTCTGCTATGCTGTAGTAGAATCTCCAGACATTATCCATTGCAAGCTCCTGCTGCCTTTTTGTCTCAAAGTAATAG
>Ga0334898_1003559_pt1 | contig 12437 bp, 13 predicted proteins | sample GraSluR3_MG_10_FD_207228 | JGI IMG/M metagenome (GOLD analysis project Ga0334898, IMG submission 207228) | Sludge microbial communities from methane-producing bioreactor in Wageningen University, Netherlands - Granular Sludge_3_08-R3 | ecosystem: Engineered > Bioreactor > Anaerobic >... | reverse complement strand
TTTAGGTCTACAAACGGGGCGTTTAATTTTGCGGTATTGAGGTCGGTAACTGATACTGTATTAAAAAACAACCAAAATGTTTTAGACTCCTTGAAAACAATCACTACTTTGTAGACTGATCTGTTACCTCATTTGTACTTTTCCATTAAGTAGTCAAATTTTGAGTCATTACTTTCAAGAGGATATAGAAAACCCGCCCATTTTTCAACAAATTCTTTGGCTTTTAAGGTTTTTCTTACTCTTCTGGTTTTAGGCATAATAATTACATCCACTTCCTTGTCTACCAGAGAAGAGTTCTTGGGCAGATGAATAGTCCCTGATTTTGAAATTCTTGTCCTAAAACGTAATGTTTTCATTGCTTATATTTTTCTCAAATATACGACTTTTTTGCGATTCAGTTTCGTCCATCAAAATGTGCTACAACGGCTGGGGGTGTGGCAAGTGTGGGAGAGTGAGCAACGATTTCTCTCCGATGAAATTGTACCGAACGTGCCAAACCGTTCCGAGCTCCCAATGTCAACCCGCATTGGCTACACCCCTTGTTGTAACCAGTTGGTGTGTCCTGCGATGTATCAGGGCGCTTTCAAATACACAAAACTTTCTGCACGTCAGGGAGTACGTTCTTTGAAGTGGATTCATCATACCTTTAGATGCGATGAGAGGCTGAACACAAATCCTGTATGCAACCTGAGGAGGTACTTCGGCAGGCTCAGTAACCATACTTCGGCAGGCTCAGTAACCATACTTCGGCAGGCTCAGTAACCGTCGAGCGAGCTGACTGGCTGGGGTTGCCACGGAGAGGGTTCGGGTTGGCCTCTCGGACACGCATTGCTGGAAGCGGTTCCAACTTAGCGAAGCAATCTCACGACCGAAGGGAGTAATCCGCCCAGCGGTGCTTCCCTTTCAAGGGGTAGGTGCTGAACGGCTTGGGTCAAAAGGCAGAAAGCCAGCCATGGCGAAAATCTGTCAGGAGCGAGCATGGGCGCTGAACGAAAGTGAACCGACCGATGACGTGTCGAAAATAACCTTCGCGAGGCAGAGAACCGTGCGTGGGACGGTCACAGGGGAGAAGGGCAGAGATTACCAGCCTATCGGCCGCCTCGGTCCCCGGCATTAAGGCGGCAAGAGCTATGCCCATCGGCTCATCTAGGGAACAGGGCCTGTCCCGCTGCCAGCGGGAAGCACCTACCCGCCGATGCCAGGTGAGAATGCCGAATATCCGCCAACTGGCGGGCAAGGCAGAGCGTATCGAAGCGGTGGCGTAGGGGTCTCGTCACTAGTGACGAGATAGTAGCGACTTGTGCCAACCAAAGGCTCTGGAAACGTAGCCACAGCGAAGGGGTTAACGGGCTCAGGACAACTTTGCCAACCTCGTGCACACGGGGGATGAGCTTGTTTCAGCCGGTCAACCTGAAATGGTTGCGCGAGTTCGAGGAGCCGTGTGATGGGAGGCTGTCAAGCACGGTGCTGGGAGAGGCTTGGGGGTGAAATTCCCCCTTGCCTACTCGACTTTTCTTCTAAAAGTCATTTCCCAATCGATTAAAACAAGGAGACTTTTCATAAAAAATTAAACCAACTCTTTCAATATGTTCAATTAAATCTAGATTTTCAATTTTATGGAGAATAGATAAATCAATATTATATGGCAATAAGAGGTCGTCAAGATTGTTTTCTATTTTTAGAAGTAAATTCAAATCTAAAGTTGGTCCGACTAACGTTAAATCAATATCTGAACCTTTTCTATAATTTCCTTTTGCTCTAGAACCATATATGATAGCTTTCTCAATTGCTGAGTACTCAGCAAAAATTGACTGTATTTGTTGTATGTGAGATTCTTTTAAACCGTATTTCATTATCTGTTAAAAAAGACTTTGTTGACTACCCGTTCGTTTTTCTTCCATTGTTTTTTCAAAATCTTTAAAAGCATCATAATATTCATTTAATATTTTTAAATAAATCTCATTGGCCGTTTCTTCATTATATGTGTGTGAAGTCTTAATGCGACTTTTCATCATATCCATCCACATTTCACCATTTTTAATAAGATTTGTAGAGAAAGCATAACGTATAGCATCTCTTGAGCCAGTGAGTTCAGAATTACCTTGATATAGTGCATAGTCTTTCATTACATTCCAAGCCATTTCATAAGTATATTCAAATCGTTGAATTAATCCTTCTTTTATTATTTCCTCTAGCACTTCTTTTATATCTTCATCGCTTTGGATTTCAAATTCTTTCTCGTCAATCTCATTTTTAATATACAAAACTGCTTCTGACATTTTTTTCAGAGCTTTTCTAAAGTTAGAAAATCTTTGCTCCCACCTTATATCCCTTTCCATTGCTATAATTGTTAGTGCATTTTAACCGTAAAGATAGGAAATATCCTTGCATTATAAAATATGGATGAAACTCCTTCTGAGTCAACGGGATGTGGTTTCTTGTAGCCTTGTGGCTAACGGTTGAGGGTGTGCCCAGAGGGGGAGTTCGGGGTCAGCGTCCTTATCCCCCGATAAGGACGCCCAATGCAGGCGAAACAGTTGGATTGTCTTGAAATCCCCCACATTGGGAACACCCCTTTTTAGGCACCGTAGGTGTGTCCTGCGATGAATAAGGGCGCTTTCAAATACACAAAACTTTCTGCACGTCAGGGAGTACGTTCTTTGAAATGGATTCATCATACCTTTAGAAGAGAGGCTGAACACAAATCCTGTATGCAACCTGCGGAGGTACTTCGGCAGGCTCAGTAACCATACTTCGGCAGGCTCAGTAACCATACTTCGGCAGGCTCAGTAACCGACGAGCGAGCTGACTGGCTGGGGTTGCCACGGAGAGGGTTCGGGCTGGCCTCTCGGACACGCATTGCTGGAAGCGGTTCCAACTTAGCGAAGCGATCTCACGACCGAAGGGAGTAATCCGCCCAGCGGTGCGTCCCTTTCAAGGGGTAGGTGCTGAACGGCTTGGGTTAAAAGGCAGAAAGCCAGCCATGGCGAAAATCTGTCAGGAGCGAGCATAGGCGCTGAACGAAAGTGACCCGACCGATGACGTGTCGAAAGTAACCTTTACGAGACAGGGAACCGTGCGTGGGACGGTCACACGGGAGAAGGGCAGAGATTACCAGCCTATCGGCTGCCTCGGTCTCCGGCGTTAAGGGGGCAAGTGCAATGCCCATCGGCTCATCTAGGGAACAGGGCCTGTCCCGCTGCCAGCGGGAAGCACCTACCCGCCGATGCCAGGAGAGAATGCCGAATATCCGCCAACTGGCGGGCAAGGCAGAGCGTATCGAAGCGGTGGCGTAGGGGTCTCGTCACTAGTGACGAGATAGTAGCGACTTGTGCCAGCTAAAGGCTCTGGAAACGTAGCCACGGCGAAGGGGTTAACGGGCTCAGGGCAACTTTGCCAACCTCGTGCACACGGGGGATGCGCTTGTTCCAGCCGGTCAACCTGAGATGGTTGCGCGAGTTCGAGGGGCCGTATGACGGGAGGCTGTCAAGCACGGTGCTGGGAGAGGCTTGGGGGTGAGATTCCCCCTTGCCTACTCGACTTTTCTTTACGATTCAGATAAAGTGTTGTAAAGGTCAATATTCAGATAAACTATTTCCTTTCCAATTTTTTCAGGAATTAGAATACCCATTTCTTCAAGCTGTTTAAGGTACTTCTTAGCTGTATTCAGACTCTTAACATTCTTATCTAACAATTTCTTCGGACTGATGTAAGGCTGTTCAAAAAGTTTCTCAATGAATTCTTTTCTTATGGATGGGTACTTTTCATTAACTAATTCTGTGGTTCTTGAAAACAACCTATCAATTTCTTCAATCTTGCTAATTGTATATTTTGATGTTTCCTCAATGGCTCTAAGAATATAAATTATCCACGGATTCCATCTTCTATGGGTTGTTACGTTTTTTAAAAGTTCATAGTATTCGTCTTTTTCTCTAATGATATATGCGCTTAAATAGAGGATTGGAACTTCTAATAGTTGCTTTTGAATCATTAGCAGAATACTTAAAATTCTTCCTGCTCTTCCGTTCCCATCTCTGAATGGGTGAGTGGCTTCAAATTGATAATGCGAAATTGCAATTTTCAGCAATGGGTCATAGGGATGTTTTGAATCATCGTTAATGTATTCGACTAGATTATTTAACTTCTGCTGGATAATTTGAGTTCCTCTTGGTGGAGTATAAACCACTTCACCCGTTAGACTTCCACTTCCTCGTTTAAGAATTACGGTTTCAGTTTGCGGTGGTCTAATGCCATCATTAACCTGCTTTATTTCTTGATAAATATCTATAAGAGTTTCAATTGTTAACGCTTGTTTTTTTACAATATCATTGTATCCTTTCCAAAGCGCTTGCCTATATCTTAGAACTTCCTTAGCATTTCCTTTCAGCCCGTATTCACTAATTGTGAGTGCTTTGTAAAGTTCATCGTCAGCAGTAAATATATTTTCAATCTCCGTACTTGCTTTAGCCTCTCTAAGCGCAATGGTATTCACAAGCATTGATTGATTTGGTAGTTTTTTTGCAATTCCTTTTAGCTCAGCAAGTGCTTTGTTTGCATTGTTTAAGGCTTTTTAAACTTCTTTCGTTTCAACCCTGTCATCATCTGGTGGTAGCAGAGGCAAACTGTTATGGGGTTTATTCCTATCGTACGGTTCAATTAGATTTGACATTTATTTTTCTTTTTGTCAAAAATACATACATATTGACAAATACAACATTTTGCTGTCAAATCATTTTATCCAACCAATGGTTTTGTCAAAAATATTCGATAATTGACAGGGTCGGTCAGTATTGTGTACAACGGCTGGGGGTGTGACCAGTTTGGGGGCGCGGGGCTGGGGATTTATCCCCCGTTAATAAACTCCCTGCGTGCCGACCCGCTCGTATAACCCATTCAACCCAAACCTGCCAGCCCTGTCTGCCGACAGGCAAGCGGCAGGCTGGTTGGTTACACCCCTTGTTGGGGGTAGTGCTTTTTTAATAACCTTCGATTATTATATCTTGAGGTAAACCTACTCTCATAAAGTATCTTGCAAACGATTGAGATAAATGTTCTCTGTATGGGGGCATAAGACGAACTCTATTAGGAAGTTTCCTACAGATACTTTTAAGAGAATCTATATTTATTCCGTAAACATTTCTAAAGTCAACAACTTGATAGTCATTAAAAAAATCTTCCTGTTTATTTAAAAGATGATAACCAGGTAAAAATCCCTTTCTTAAATTATCAATTGTTTTATTTCTTGCTTTATTTGTTTTTGTTTGTTCTTCAGGTATTGATTGTAAAAATGCTTTTAAAGAATAATAAGGACATACCAAAACTATATCAATGTTATTATTCAATAAATCACAGGATTGTGATAACACAATAGAGTCAATTAAATTAATTTCAACATCAATTTGTTCATTTTCAATAATGGAATCTGGTGGTATTACAATTGGACAATCTGGAACAAAATCACCTTGTTCAAGATTGTCATTATTTTGTAATTCAGAATACCACAGAAAACCCATATTATAAAACTATTTTGGGCTTAAACTTTGAGACGGCTTTAATAACAACTTTTCTTGTAATGGTCTTAAATTTAGGTTGCCTAATAATTATTTCATAGTTGTCATTAAAGAACCCTATTGTTTCGGTATTTGTTAACATAGTTTCTTGGTGAGGCTTTGTGAGAATTAATGTTCCTACATCACCCATAAGGTAGAAACAACTGACTTTATTCTCTTTGTAATGAAACATAAGTTTAGATAAAAAGTCATTATTATCTTTATCAAGATTAGTAATTGATGAAGAACAATCGAAATAATCCTTATAAGAAACTATGTTTTCTGACTGTATGTCAATCAAAGTCGGTGTCATTTTGCTTTATTTAAAAGATTTGTAAAGTTCTCCTTCAGTTATGTTTTTGAAAACATCACTACATATCTCGTGAGATTTTTCAAACCAAAGTGTTATTTCTTTTAATTCTGGTTTAATAGGATTACCATTAACCTTTGTTTGCATTATAATTCCTTCTTCTTTTTTATTATTTAAACCTTTTTTAAATGTTACTAATAAATCCCCATTAGAAATACTATAAAAAAATCCTAAGTTTATATCTTTAGGGAGACTATGATTAGGAAAAAAAGATTGATTGAAAACAATGTTGAACTTATCATTAATAAAGCTATAAGCATCATCTTTAGAAAAATCAAATGGGAAAAAGTCAAGGAATAATATACTAGGAGAAATCTTTTCTTCATTTTGAAAAGGAAAAACATTTAGAAATGCAGCAATTAATTCCCGTGAATTTTTTGAAAAAGAATCCCAATAATACTTACTGTCAATTGTATTTAAAGTTAAGATACCTGGTCCAACTTGAAATAAAGGGTAATCATTTTGAGCAACCCTGAATCTATGTGCAGGCTGATTTATTAGTATATCCATTGGTATTTCAGGAGGTACAATACTTTCTCTATAAGGATATTTACTCTTCAGCAATGAATAAATATCTCCATATAGGTAAGGAATCTTAGATAGGTCACTTTTGTTGATAATTTTCCATCTAAGCTCTAAGACAACTTCAACTAACGGTGCGTTAGGTAGTTTGCTCATATTAACATCTATTTTTCAGAACAAATATACATTAAAATTTGATATATGTTTGTCAGATTGCTTGACTTTAGCATTCTTTAAGTATTACCCCCAACTACTGAATCCATTGCCCTTTATGAGTTTTGTTGCTGTTGATATCATCAAACTATTTTACCCCTAGCAAAATTAAAATTGAGGTGGATCAAACCGAAGCTTTCCGGGGCGATTTTGTTTTTTTTATCATTATGGGGCTAATTCCACTAACCAATGAGGGGTATACGCTTTGGGGCCTGTTACTGATCAGTTGATGTAGAAATCGGCTTAGAACATACTTCTCAAAAACGGAGCATATCCACCCTAGGCGGTCGAGGTTTCTTCTGTATCGACCCGAGTTAGCTACGCCAGCATTGGCTTGTCATACCCTATTGACATGGCGCTGGCGCTAACGAAGCTACCAAGATCTTCGGCTGGCAGGCCTTGGTATAGCCTCGCTATTGGTTCTGGCTATTGGTTTTCTTGGCCTTAAGCAGGGGAATATCTTCGCACCCCAGGGCCCGAGCATTTCGATATGGATAAGGCCGTCAGCCTTAAAAGGTGTACGAAGGCTCCTTTAAGGACACCCAGAGAATGGTGCAGTGACTTCGAGCAAGTGGCTGAAGGTAAGGGAATGAAAGGTTTTTAAATGGTTTGCCACCTGACCCGAGTATGCAACGAAATATGCAAAGAACTACGTGGAAATTTTAGGGCAAGTGAGATAAGCCTTGCTTGCTTTTCTGTTCTTTGTATAATCCCTTGTAGTTCAATGTTGCATAACGAATAAAAATCCTTATCTTTACAAAAAAAATTAAATATCGACAATGGGTAGATCACAGGAATCATTTAACAAAAGAGAAAACGAGAAGAAACGACAGAAGAAAAAGAAGGATAAGCTCCAAAAGAAAGAGGAACGCAAGGCAAACACCGACAAGAATAAGGACTTTGACGATATGATTGCCTACGTAGACGAGTTTGGCAACATAACCGACACCCCGCCCGATCCCAAGGACAAGAAGAAGGTGAAAAAGGAAGACATTGAGGTGGCGGTTCCCCGACAAGCCCCACCCAACCCCGAAGATCTCATCAGAAAAGGAAAGGTAGCCTTTTTTAACTCATCCAAAGGCTATGGCTTTATCCGCGACAAGGATACCCAAGAGAGCATCTTTGTGCACGTGCACAGCCTAACCGATGAGATACAGGAGGGCGATAGCGTAACATTTGAAACCGAAAAAGGCCCCAAGGGCCTAAACGCCATAAACGTAAAACGGGTTTAATAACCCGTTTTTTTGTGTTCAAAAGTTACAGCTCGCTGAAACCAACGAGCCTCTGTCTTTCCTCATCCCACAGCCTTAGCCTTAAGGAGCGAAGGCTCGAGAAGAAAGTAATTGGCTTGGTGTTCTGAAAAATGGGGTTTTCTTTGTAGCATTTCATCAACCTGTAGTTCGGAATACGTGGTCCCAAGTGGTGGATATGATGAAAACCAATATTGCCCGTAAACCATTGCAACACCCTTGGTAGCTTAAAAAAGGAGCTGCCCTCCAGCGCAATGCTTTTGTAGTCCCAATCGCCCGAGCGCACCCATTTCACATCCTTATACTGATGCTGTACGTAGAACAGCCACACTCCGTGTACCGAGGCAATATATATAATGGGTAGCTGAATTAGCACATAGGCCTTCCATCCAATTAGCCATATGATAAGGCCAGCACCAGCAACTATTGCCAAATTTGACAGCTGTAAATATAGGTGCTCCCTGGGGCTCATATTGGCTTTGGGCAATCTAAGCTGGATTAAGAAATGCAAAGGAGGAGCAATGCCCAGTAGGAATATGGGGTGCCTGTAGAATCGATAGCTGAATTTGCCCCAATGCGTAAGCTTTTTATACTCTGCAACCGTAAGGGTTTGCACATCGCCAACGCCTCGTTTATCGAGGTTACCAACCGTGGCGTGGTGCTCCTTATGATCCCTGTGCCACCTGTGGTAGGGTGTAAAGGCCAGTAATCCAAGCGGAATTCCAACACAGCGGTTCATCCTTTCGGTTCTAAAAATGGCGCCATGGCCACAGTCATGAAAAATGATAAAAGCCCGCACCAGAAAACCAGCAGCAAAAACCGATAGTAGCAGGGTTAACCAGTACGATACGTCAAGGCTGTAGTACATAAGTACCCATAGCGCAGCGTAGGGCACAACGGTATTGATTACCTGCCACCAGCTGGCCGCACTGCTAGGGTTGCTGTACCGCATCACTATCTGTTGCCAAGTGTTCTCGGGGTTACTGCTTGTTGTCATTTTTATGTTTTGTTCGTTTTATAAGAGTTCTAATGCGTAGACCTCAAATGTACCCCTATTTTTATATCAAATCAACTTGGTATGGGTTAAACTTTAATGGGGATGTCTCAAAAAAAAAATGAGACACCCCCATGGTAATTAAGCGGCAGCCCCTTATGCTTCAACCTGCGCCAGCTCCACCTTTTGGGCAACCACCTCGGTGATGTAGCGATCCTGCCCCTGCTTATCGGTGTACTTACGGGTGTTGAGCTTGCCCACAACCGAAACCAGAGCCCCTTTCCTTAGGCTTTCCATTAGCGCTTCGTCCTTTTTGGTGCGCCAGTGGGTTACTGTGTGCCAGGTGGTGTTGGTGATCCATTCGCCCTTAGCGTTTTTGTAGCTCTCGTTGGTGGCTACGTTTAGGGTAATTAGCGAGCGTCCGCTATCGAATGTGCGCTCCTCTGCATCGCGTCCAAGAAATCCTTGAATCTCTACCTTGTTAATTGTTGTTTCCATGGCTTAAAATTTTGAGTTGAACAATTGGTTTGATGATGCAAAGTAAAGCTCTCCTCAAAAGCCGATTCGGTTAATAAACGGGTAGAGTCGTTTAGCATTCGTTTGTAGTCGACAGCAAATTGGTAAATCGCACAAATATAGGGAGTAATATTTTGTGGTCGGTGATCGGTGATCGGTATTCGGTAATCAGTGATCGGTATTCGGTAATCAGTGTTCGGTATTCGGTGTTCGTTATTCGTTATTCGGTATTCAGTATTCAGTGTTCAGTGTTCCCTGCCTGCCTTGACGCTTGCCTACCAAACAGGTAGGGCAGTCAGGCAGGGGTATTCGGTGTTTAGTGTTCAGTATTCGGTGTTCCCTGCCTGCCTTGACGCTTGCCTACCAAACAGTTAGCGTTCATTGCGACGGACGACAAAAACCCTTCACAGATAGAAAATTGATTATATTTGTTCTATCAAAAGAACAAAAAAATGAATAAAACAAAATTAAATGTCAATAAAATTGAGATAGTTCTGTATAAACAGAATGAAGAAGAATACATCTCAATCACTGATATGGCAAAGTTTAGAGACTCTGAAAGAACAAATTATATCATTCAAAACTGGATGAGAACTCGAAGTACAGTTGAATTTCTTGGACTTTGGGAACAATTAAACAATCCGAATTTTAAACGCATCGAATTCGATGCGTTTAGAATTGAATCTGGTTCAAATAGTTTTACTCTAACACCAAAGCGTTGGATAGAATCAACAAACGCAATAGGAATAATATCAAAATCTGGACGTTACGGGGGAACTTATGCACACAAAGACATAGCATTTGAGTTCGCTTCTTGGCTAAGTCCAACTTTTAAGTTGTATCTGATAACAGAATATCAACGACTTAAAGAAATTGAAACTAATGAATATAATTTAGAATGGAACGTAAAAAGAATTTTAAGTAAGACTAACTATTTTATTCACACAGACGCAGTTAAAAACTACATTCTCCCGAATAAAAATTATGAAAAAGGAACAGAATGGCTAACATATGCAGAGGAAGCAGACTTATTGAACGTTGCTTTATTTAACTGTACTGCAAAGGATTGGAGAGAAGCAAATCCTGAATTATCAAAAAAATCAATGAATATTAGAGATATAGCAAGTATTAATGAACTTGCTATCTTATCAAACCTTGAAGCACTTAATGCTGAAATGATTAAGGAAAATGTAATAAAGGAGGAACGATTTATAAAGCTTAGAGAAATTGCAAAGTATCAATTATCAGTTTTGAATGATAAAGACTTTATGAAAACACTTAAAAAATTAAATGAAAGGGTTTTTGTGGATAACAAAAAGAGAATTAAAGAATAGACCAAGCGACGAAACGCTAACAAAGGGTGTAGCCAATGTGGGTTGACATTGGAACTTCGGAGTGGTTTCGTCCGCTCAAGCGTTTTCGTCGGGGGACGAAAACGTAACACGCTCTCCCACACTTGCCACACCCCCAGCCGGTAGGGCAGTCAGGCAGGGGTGTTCAGTGTTCGGTGTTCCCTGCCTGCCTTGACGCTTGCCTACCAAACAGGTAGGGCAGTCAGGCAGGGGTGTTCAGTGTTCGGTGTTCAGTGTTCGTTATTCTGAGTTCAGTGTTCGTTATTCGGTGGTCGGTAATTCGTTATTCCCTGCCTGCCTTGACGCTTGCCTACCAAACAGTTGTGCGTTATTTTAGATGACGTGTTATATTGCTGAATATCTGTCTCTTATCTGATTATATAATATATATTATAAAAAAATATGATGATTTCCTTGACAGGATTACCAATTTTTGGTAACTTTGAAAAAAAATAAAAATGGGAAAAAATACATCAATATCATTAGGTCCGCACTTTGAGAATTTTATTTATTCATCTGTTACCTCAGGAAAATATAGTTCTGCAAGTGAGGTTGTTCGTTCTGCCTTAAGACTTTTAGAATCGGAAGAACAAAAACTTAATGCTTTAATAAACGCATTGATTGAAGGGGAAAACAGCGGAATGATTGAAAACTTTGATGCCAACAAGCATCTTACCGATATTCATAAAAGACACTTATGAAAAAATATCGGATTAGCGAAAAAGCTGTATCTGATTTAGAAAAAATATGGCTTTACACCTTCAATAAATGGTCGAGAGAACAGGCGGATAAGTATTACAACATTATCATTAATGAAATTGAATTCATTGTAAATAACTATGAATTTTGTAGAACTATGGATTATGTTCGACCTGGATACAGAATGTCTAAAGTAAAATCTCATTTGATTTTTTTCAAGAAGTCAACAGATAACTTAATTGAAATTATCAGGATTTTACATCAAAATATGGACATTGAAAATCGGCTTTTAGAAGATGATTGAAAAAAAAACTACGCACAACAAAGGGTGTAGCCAATGTGGGTTGACATTGGAACTTCGGAACGGTTTCGCCCGCTCGGGCGTTTTCGTCGGGGGACGAAAACGTAACACGCTCTCCCACACTTGCCACACCCCCAGCCGGTAGGGCTGTCAGGCAGGGGTGTTCAGTATTCAGAGTTCAGAGTTCTGTGTTCGGTGTTCCCTGCCTGCCTTGACGCTTGCCTACCAAACAGGTAGGGCAGTCAGGCAGGGGTGTTCGGTGTTCGGTGTTCCCTGCCTGCCTTGACGCTTGCCTACCAAACAGGTAGGGCAGTCAGGCAGGGGTATTCAGTGTTCCCTGCCTGCCTTGACGCTTGCCTACCAAACAGGTAGGGCAGTCAGGCAGGGGTATTCAGTGTTCAGTGTTCAGTGTTCGTTATTCTGAGTTCAGTGTTCAGTATTCAGTGTTCGGTGTTCAGTGTTCCCTGCCTGCCTTAACGCTTGCCTACCAAACAGGTAGGGCAGTCAGGCAGGGGTATTCAGTAATCAGTAATCAATCGTAACTTCAGACATCCAAGACCTATGTCTGATAATCAGCATTTAACAGAACCTTTGCCGTAAATTAATAATCCTTACCTTAGCGGTCATGGGACAACTATTACTACCAATATTTCCAAGCGATACCCGAATGA
>Ga0334898_1003550_pt1 | contig 12479 bp, 13 predicted proteins | sample GraSluR3_MG_10_FD_207228 | JGI IMG/M metagenome (GOLD analysis project Ga0334898, IMG submission 207228) | Sludge microbial communities from methane-producing bioreactor in Wageningen University, Netherlands - Granular Sludge_3_08-R3 | ecosystem: Engineered > Bioreactor > Anaerobic >... | reverse complement strand
CAACATGGCCGGTGTAACGCACATGAAAGTTTCAGGACCGGAAGGAACCACCATCCGGTTAAAACACGTGGAACGGCTCGATTCAGCCGGACGTGCCGATATGTCGAACATCGATGTGCATTACCGACCCACCGACGATTCCGACCCGTTTCAGACCGATATTTTTATTTTGAGCGGAAAAGGAGAAGATGAATTTATGCCGTGTTTTAACTACAAAGGATTTCAGTATGTGGAAGTCACATCCGACCAGACACTGGAACTGACAAAAGAAAACCTGACCGCTTACTTTATGCACAGCGACGTGCCACCAGTCGGAAAAATTCATTCGTCAAACAACACGCTGAATAAAATATGGAAAGCCGCCAATGCATCGTATTTGTCCAACCTGTTTGGATTTCCCACCGACTGTCCGCAGCGTGAGAAAAACGGCTGGACGGGCGATGCCCACATAGCTATCGAAACCGGGTTGTACAACTACGAAGGAATTACAGTGTATGAAAAATGGCTGGACGACCACCGCGACGAGCAGCAGCCCAATGGCGTGTTGCCGGCCATTATTCCCACCAGTGGCTGGGGCTACCACTGGGCCAACGGCCCCGACTGGACCAGCACCATCGCCATCATTCCGTGGAACATTTACCTGTTTTACGGCGATTCCCGGATTCTTGAACAGAATTACGACAACATTAAACGGTACGTGGATTACATCGACGAAAATTATCCGTCGGGCATTACCGACTGGGGCCTGGGCGACTGGGTGCCGGTAAAATCGGTTACGCCGAAAGAGTTTACCTCTTCAGCTTATTATTACGTGGATGCGGTAATTCTTTCGAAAGCTGCAAAACTGCTGGGAAAAACCGAAGATGCTGAAAAATATGCTGTGCTGGCCGGTAAAATAAAAACGGCGGTGAATGAAAAATACCTCGACCGGGAGACCGGAATGTACGGCAGCGGTCTTCAAACCGAACTGAGTGTGGCGCTGCACTGGGGACTGGTTCCGGATAAGTTGCGGGAAAAAGTGGCTGAAAATCTGGCCAAGAGGGTGGAAGCCGACAACAAACATATCGATGTGGGATTACTGGGCACCAAAACCATTCTGAATGCCCTGAGCGAAAACGGCTACCCGGAACTGGCGTATGAAGTGGCCGCGCAGGAAACCTTTCCCTCGTGGGGCTGGTGGATTGTGAACGGCGCCACCACTTTTTACGAAAACTGGCCGCTGGATGCTTCGCGCGACATTTCCATGAACCACATCATGTTTGGCGAAATCAACGCGTGGTATTACAAAGCACTGGGCGGCATATTCCCCGATGAAAAACAGCCGGGATTCAAAAATGTAATGCTGAAACCCAATTTTGTTCCGGGCCTGGAACACTTTGAGGCTTCGCACGATGGACCTTACGGAACGATTGTTTCTGCATGGATAAAACAAAGAAGGGGAGTGGAGTACAAAGTTGAAATTCCAGCCAACAGCACGGCAACGTTGGCTTTGGATGAAGGAAAAATCCGGGAAAACGGGAAACCGCTCGGTAAAAATGAGCTGATAGAAATTGCAGAATACAAAGACGGAAAGGTTGTTTTGGAGTTAAAAGCCGGAAAATATTTGTTTACCATAAATTGACGAGGAGAAATAATCTTGCTCATTTTTCAAGCGTTTCAAGTACTTCCTTTTTGTAACTGCGGCTAATGGGGATTTGCTTTTTGCCGACTTCCACATATTCATTGGTGAACGAGTCAATCGCCGGCAATGCTACAATGAATGAACGGTGGGTGCGGATAAATTCCTGCCGGGGAAGTTTCGCCTCGATGCCGGTTATGGTTTCGCGTGAAACAACTGCTTTGTCGGACAGGTGGATTTTTACATAATCGGCCAGACTTTCGATGTAAAGGATTTCGGAAAAACAGATTTTAACCATTTTCCGTTCGGCGCGAACAAAGAACGATTCACTTTTTTCCGGAATCAGTTCAATCTTCTCAGGTTTTGGGACAACCGTATTTTCGTCGAGGTATTTGGAAATGGCCTGCAATAGCCGCTCAAATGAAATGGGTTTCAATAAATAATCAACTGCTCTTAAATCGAAACCGTCAACAGCATATTCACGATATGCCGTGGTGAAAATGATTTTGACCTCTTTATTCACCGATTTTGCCAGCGAAAGCCCAGAAATCTCCGGCATATTGATATCGAGAAAAATCAGGTCAATTTTTTTTCTGTTTAAAATATTGAAGGCTTCGATGGCATTTTTACAACTTCCTTCAATTTTTACGGCCTCAATTTTTGACAGGTGCACTTCCATAATTTCCCGGGCAACCGGCTCATCATCAACAATTAAACAGTGAATAGTTTTACTCATTTTTCCAGGTGTTTAAGTTTAAAATGGTAAGTTTTGCAGCATAGTGGCTGTCTTTTACTTCGCTTGTCAGAATGTAATTGTTTTTGTAATTCAAATCCAGCCTTTTCCTGATGTTTTCCAATCCTATTCCGCCCTCCTGACGAATACTCGCGTGATTTTTAAATGTATTTTCGATGTAAAAATCAAGCCTGTTTTTTTGAATGGAAATCCGGATTTCAATGGTTAAAAAACCCTTTTCCATCGTTCCGTGCTTAAAGGCATTTTCCACAAGCGGAATGAGTAGCATGGGCGCTATCTGTATTTCCCCATTGTCAATGTTTTGGGTGAGTTCTGCTTTCAGCGAGTCTTTGAAACGCATTTTTTCCAGTTCAATGTACTCTTTTATATGTGCCACTTCTTCGTTGATGCTCACCCGCGGTTTGTTCACCTGGTACAGAATATAATCGAGCAGGTTTGAAAGTTTCAGAATAATTTCAGGAGTTTGTTTTGATTGTTTCAGGGCAAAACCGTAAATCGTATTCAGCGTATTAAAAAGGAAATGCGGATGAATTTGCCTTTTCAGGTAATGCAGTTCCTGTTCTTTAAACTGAAGTTGAGCAGCCAGAATTTTATTCTGAAGTTCCTTGTTTCGCGATGCCGTTTTAAAACTGTGGTTCAGCAGGCTCACAAAACTTACAATTCCGGTAACCAGGTAAACAAGAATGAGAATGAAATAAAAATTTTTGCTCATGGGCGGCATGATGGCGATGTTGAAACCCAGTAAAAAAATCAGGCATCCGTAAATGATAAGAACAATAAAGTAGGAAGTAAAAACGATGGTGTAAAAACCATAAAGGGCAAAAAGCAGGTACTTTTTGGTAAGTAAAAATTTGGGAATGAGGTAGTAAACCACAAAGTAGGTAACCACCATGGTTAAAGGCAGCAAAAAACTTGAAAACCAGGTTACATAAGCGGTATCATCGGAATTGTAGCTGAAAAAATAGAAAAAGAAAAACCACACGGCTATCCAAAAAAGTGCATGGAGCAGGATTGATTTGGCCTTTATTTTTTTTAGCAATTCCATCAGAACAATATTACAGAAAATAGCGCTAACTGCATTTTTTTATCGATGAATTACCAGTTGTATCCGAAATATTGCAGAAACGAGGTTTATTCCCGCTTTAAAGTTCTAAATTTGTTGAAAAAGGATCGAAAATGTACAACCGTCGCAAAAAAGAAAATCCGGTGAAATTCTGATTTATATTTGATTCAGTATGAATTAAAAAATCAATTATCATGGAAGGTATTATTGGAAAATTTATCGATGGTGGCCCGGTTTTTACCGTCACTATTTTATTGGCATTCTTTGTAATTATTGCACTTTTTGTTTGGGGAATAATGAAAATGGATTACCGGACGAAAGTTATTTTACTTCTGAAACATGTCGGTTGGTTTGCAGTGGCCTGGGGGTTTCTGGGTCGTACATTCGGTCTCATAAAAGCTTTTGATATGGTTGCCGCACATGGAGAGCTGACACCGCGTCTTCTTTCCGACGGATTAAAAATGGCTCTGGTCGATCCGCTTTTCGGAATTTTTGTTTTCGTGATTGCCCGTGTCGGAATTATTGTTTTGGTAGCTTTAACAAAAAATTCAGTTTTGGAACAACCAAAAAATCAGTAAGGCAATGAAAGCAAATCTGTTACTTGTCGTTTTTGCAGGTCTCTTTCTGTGTGTTTTCGCGGGCGCTGAATACGAAACTAACAAACCTGCCAAAGATAATTTAATTGAAGGGAAATGGGTTCGGTTAACCCAATCCGGGCCGGTTGGCCTGGAGTTTAACGGAGACGGCACGATTGAAGTGGATTTTGGAATTGACGGTACCGTTGATGTGGTTTCGGAATATAAAATGCGAAACGATACGATTTTTTTTATGGATAAAAAGGGTGAAATGTGCCCGGAGCCGGGAATTTACAAATTGGAAATTACAGATTGTTACGCCGTATTTGATTTGATTGATGATATGTGCAATGGCCGGATTAAAATGACCATGGGATTCTGGACCCGCCCTGATTTTGATCAACTCATCGGTGAACTTTCAGAAAAAATTGAAGCGTCAGATAACCCGGAACTCTATCTGAAACGGGCAAGAATTGCACTTGCTCTCGGCAAATCGCAGGAAGCCGGATCTGATCTGGAAGTCTATCTCCAGCAAAACCCAAATGATGCAAGAGCATTGATAAACCGGGCAGGCACCCGTTTCCCGGATGATATGGAAGGTGTAATTTCTGATTGCAACAAAGCCATTGCACTAAAACCGGAGAATAAAAACGCCTGGTTTCTGCGCGGCCTGGTCAACTGGGAGTTGGGATTCAAAGAAAAAGCCTGTGACGATTTTTCACGGGCAATTGAATTGGGATTTTCCATTTTAAGAATCGCAGAGGAACAGAGGTGCAGCGAATACTGGAGCAGAAAGGAAGATTAAAAAATTAATACTTTGCACCTGCCATCTGTTTCAGCCGTTTAATCCGTTCCGAAGTGGGCGGATGGGTGCTGAATAATGCCGAAAAAGTTTTCCCCGAAAAAGGATATACAATGAACATGTGCGAGGTAGCCTGGTTGCCCGACATGGGAATTCGTTTGCTGTAGGTTTCAAGTTTTGACAGTGCATTGCTCAGGTAAAGCGGATTGCCACTTACTTTAGCGCCAAAACTATCGGCCTTGTATTCTCTCGCTCTCGATATGGCCATTCGGATAAGTGAGGCTGCCAAAGGCGCCAGGATCATGGCCAGCAGCATAAAAAGTACATTTCCGCCGCGGTTGTTGCTGTTGCGGTTTCCCATACCGAAGCGGGCAGCATAACCAAGGTACGAAATGGCGCCGGCCAGTGTAGCAGCAATGATTCCAATCAGAATGTCACGGTTGGCAATATGTCCCAGTTCGTGTGCCAAAACTCCCGATAACTCGTAGTCGTCCATACTGTCGGCCAACCCTTTGGTGACTGCAACTGCTGCATGGTTTGGATTTCTGCCGGTGGCAAATGCGTTGGGCTGGTTTTGGTTAACCATATAAACTTTTGGCATGGGCAATTCTGCGTTGCGGGCAAGTTTTTCAACCATAACCGTAACGCGGTGGTTTTTAGGCAGCTCCTGTGCCTTATATGCTTTCAGAACCATTTTATCGCTGAAATAGTAGCTTACAAAGTTGGTAACGCCTGCAAAAACAAGTGCAATTACCATTCCTGCCTGACCGCCAATGGCGCCACCAATAAACAAAAAAAGGAAGGTTAAAATGGCCATTAACCCAAATGTTTTAAAACCGTTCATTGCTATCTGATTTTAATTTTCCAAAATTATAAATAAACACTGAAATCTATTTTGGTTTTTAACTGAAAAACAACTCTTTTGCAAAGTGCCAGGCCATCATGCCGGAAACGGTTAATTTCAGGATTACACCCATCAGGAAGCCGGCAAAAGAACCAAAACCCGATTTTAGAGCTGTACCTGTATCTTTACCTGTTGATAACTCACCGATTACGGCTCCTGCAAAGGGGCCGATAATAATACCAAAGGGTGGGAAAAAGAATAACCCAATTACCAAACCGATGATGCTGCCCCAGATTCCGCGTTTACTGCCGCCAAACCGTTTGGTTCCCCAGGCAGGAATAACATAATCGAGCAAATAAACAACTACAGTAATAACAGCCCAGATGATTAAAAACCGGGTTGAAAACTGATAGCGTTCAGTAAAATGCAGCATTAAAAGTCCAATGTAGCTTAACGGTGGTCCGGGCAACACAGGCAAAACTCCACCCAAGATTCCGCCAATTATAAAAAGCACACCCAATACGATCAGAAGGTAATCCATTTTCAGAAAATTAAATTTGTCTGCAAATAAACGCAGAAATTTCATTACCACTCCATTCGTTTTTGATTATCTTAAAAGGCAGTTTAAAAAATCAAACGGCAGGCTATGCCGTACCTTTTGAAATCAGCACGGGAAAGCCTGCCGTTGAAAAATGAGTCGTAACGAAACTAAAGCCTTCTTCCCCTGATAATTGATATTAAAATGGAAATCAGGGCAAAAATGAGTAAAATATGAATCAGGTGGCCTACCGAAAATGCAAAAAATCCAATTAGCCATCCAATGACCAAAATAACGGCAATAATGTACAATAATCCTCTCATGACTTTTAAATTAATGATTTTGTAAGGTGTTTTCAGAATAATTGCTGGATTTTCTCAATAACTAACATGCCAATGTTAATTGTTTCTTTAAAAACTTACACAACAGCTTGATTATTTATTAAAAAAGTATTTTCTTTGCAAGCCATTAAAATAACGTGTTTGTTTGTACATCAAGAAATTATATAAAAATGTCACAAGTTTGTCAAATAACAGGGAAAAGAGCGATGGTGGGCAATAATGTTTCCCACTCGAAACGCAGGGTTAAAAGGAAGTTTAATGTTAACCTGTTCAAAAAGAAATTTTATCTTCCGAATGAAAACCGCTGGGTTGTTTTAACCGTATCGGCACACGGACTTCGCACCATCAATAAAAAAGGTGTGGTCGCTGCCATTCAGGAAGCAAAAGAAAAAGGAATTATCGAAAAAATTTAAAGGACTGAGCAATGGCTAAAAAAGGTAAAGGCAACAGGATTCAGGTTATTTTGGAATGCACCGAACATAAAGAGAGCGGAATGCCTGGTACATCGCGGTACATTACTACCAAAAACCGGAAAAATACTCCTGACAGGTTGGAAATGAAGAAGTACAATCCCGTTTTGAAGAAAGTTACTGTACATAAAGAAATTAAATAAATTGTTGAGTTATGGCAAAGAAAGCAGTTGCAACATTACAAAAAGGCGCGGGTAAAGGCCATTCAAAAGTGATTAGAATGGTTAAATCGCCAGTTACCGGTGCATACATGTTTAAAGAAGAAGTAATTACCAACGATGAGGTAAAAGATTATTTTCAAAAACAATAAGGATATTGCGCAAGTAAAGAAAAAAGCTTTCATCACCCGGTGGAAGCTTTTTTTTGTTCGCGAACGTTCGCAGTAATGGTTATAGAAAATATTGCTATTTTTGGCCACCACAAATTTTTAATCAATGGGAATATTTGGAAGTTTTACCCGAAGTAAAAAGGAAAATCTGGACAAAGGCCTTTCCAAAACAAAAGAGAGTGTTTTTAAAAAGTTGAGCCGGGCCGTTGTTGGCAAATCGAAAGTGGACGACGAAGTGCTGGATAACCTGGAAGAAGTGCTGATTACTTCTGATGTAGGCGTTGAAACCACCCTTAAAATTATTGAACGGATTGAAGAACGCGTAGGCCGCGATAAATACATGGGAATCGAAGAACTTAACCGCATTTTAAAAGAGGAGATTGCCGGTTTGCTGGAAGAGAACAACTCGGGCGATGTTTCCGATTTCGACCTTCCCGACATTGAAAAACCTTATGTAATTATGGTGGTTGGCGTAAACGGCGTGGGCAAAACAACCACCATCGGAAAATTGGCTTATCAGTTTAAAGAAGCCGGCAAAAAAGTGTATCTGGGCGCTGCCGATACGTTCAGGGCAGCAGCTATCGAGCAGCTCGAAATCTGGGCTCAGCGCGTAGATGTTCCCATCGTAAAACAGAAAATGGGCGCCGATCCGGCGTCGGTCGCTTACGACGCACTTTCGTCGGCCAAAGCCAACGATGCCGATGTGGTTATTATTGACACTGCCGGACGTTTGCACAACAAGGTGAACCTGATGAACGAGCTTTCGAAAATTAAAAAAGTGATGTCGCGTATTGTGCCTGGCGCCCCCCACGAAGTACTTTTGATACTCGACGGCTCAACCGGACAAAATGCGTTTGAGCAGGCCAAACAGTTTACCAAAGCTACCGAAGTTACGGCATTGGCCCTCACCAAACTCGACGGAACAGCAAAGGGTGGGGTAGTGATTGGTATTTCCGACCAGTTTAAAATTCCCGTAAAATATATCGGAATTGGAGAAAAAATGGAACACCTGCAAATTTTCAGACGACGGGAATTTGTAGCGTCGCTTTTTTCTGAATCCTGAAAATTTGTTTACTCGTTTTTCAGCTCCTTCGGTTTTTGGGGTTCTTTCGGGGTTGGAAGCGCCAAATCTTCCGCTACCAGTTCCCAACCTACCGAGTCAATCAGTTGCCTGATTATAGCTACGGTATCTGCAGCCTGATTGCGGGCAATGTCGAAAAGGTAGCTGCGTTCAATTTTTTCGCGAATGAACTCCTTCGATTTAGCGTTGATATTTGTAAAGTCCAGTTCCGAAAACTTGTTAATAATTCCTTTCTGAACGTCGTAAAACTCCAGGTCGGTGTCGATACTCATAATCTCCGGATCGGGAAATTGCGATAGTTTTACCCGTCTTTTTTCGGGTTGCATTTCAATATTGATTTTGGTAAGGTCGAACCCAATCAAAACTTTGGCCTTAACTATAAGCAACGCTTTTTTCTCCATTTGCAGCAGTTTGAAAAACATACTTTTCCCGTCGCGGTGGGCAAATACTTCCGAGAATTCGCCTTCGACGGTTATCAGTTTGCAAACGTGTTTAATTTTATCGAGCAAAATGGTTGACTGAACCTGGCTCACCTTCGGATTCCGGCTTGTTAAAAACCAGTGTGTGGCTAAAATACCTCCGGCCAAACCCAGTAAAATACCAATCAAAATAAGAAATTCCATGCAATTGTCAGTTTTACGAACTAAGATAGAATTTTTTAGGGAGAACCGGGTCTAAAACATTAATTTTCATCATTGTCGGCTGAACTATCCGCACCGTCACCGTCTGTTTGCGGCAAAAAATGTTGTGCCATGGTAAAAACCGGATAATCATCGGAAATTGCACCGAGGTTTACCGCACAGGCCACCACGAGTTCTTCTTCGGGATAAACCAGCAAGGCTGCCCCGCCGCCTGTAACAGTGCCGCTTCGTCCGTAAATTGTTCGCCCTTCACGATCTTCCATCAGAATCCAACCGTTGGCCATGTTGGATGGGACAGCGTTGTAGAGTGTTACCGGTTCAAAAAGCCGCGCCTTAATCTCATCTGAAAAATAATCGGAATAAAGCAGGGCATTGCCAAATTTAACGAGGTCTTCGGCATTGGAAAGTAATCCTTCGGAAGGTGATCTGAAGCGCATATCGCGTGTAGTTGCATTAACTTTTTGTGCAATAAAATTGTGGTCGTAAAAAACCGACCGACCCTTAATTGAAATAAAAGGGTTGTCGGTTACCGTATTCTCCAGATTCAGCGTGTCGGTAACGAATTGTTTAAGAACCGTGCTGAAATTTTTGCCGGTAACTTTTTCCATAATAACGCCCAACAGATTATAATCGTACATGTGGGGTACAAGGTACATTCCCGGAGTAAACACCAGCGAGTCGGCTTTAAAATTATCAATCCCGGCCTGCATCGTTACGTTCAGTCCTCTCCAGTCTTTTTCTTCACCGTTGGGTTCTCTTATTCCCGATGTATGGTCGGCCAAATGACGAAGAGGAAGTTTGAACTGTTTTTCCGGAAAATCGGGATAATAATGCTGAACGACAGAATCGGGGTGAAGAGTCCCGTCTTCAACCATTTTTTGATAAATCAGATTGGTAAATAGTTCGGAAACCTGGCCTATTCTGAATTTGGTATTTCGGGTAACCGGAACTTCCAAATCTTCGGATGCCAGTCCCATTCCTTCTGAGTAAATTATTTTTCCCGCTTTGGCAATGGCGAATGTTCCGCCGGGAACAAAGTTGCGTGTCAAATAAAAAACGGCGTCCTTCCGGGCAGCTTTTATTTCCTTAACGTACGTTCTGTCGTAAAGTACTTCGGTTTTGTTTTTTTTACAGGTTGAATGCGAAAATAAAATGACAAATAAAACTGAATACCGCAGAATTTTTTTCACCATCATATTTATTATTTTTCTGAATTGTATAAAAATTGCCGCAAAAATAGGGAATTCAACGCATCTGTTTTACCAAAAAAAGAAAAATTTCAGCCGACAGCAACATGGGTTACTTCATTTTCCGACCGGGCAATGGTAACGGCGCCGCAGCTGTCGCTCCATACATTTACCGAAGTTCGCAGCATATCGAGAATACGGTCAACTGCCAGCACCAGCCCAATGCCTTCGAGCGGAAGACCGACAGCGGTTAAAACCACCGTCATCATCACCAGTCCGGCCATTGGAATTCCGGCGGCGCCGATGGATGCAAGCAACGCTGTTACCACAATAAGCATTTGCTGGAGAAAACTCAGATCAACACCGTACGCCTGCGCAATAAACATGGCTGCAACACATTCGTAAAGCGCCGTTCCGTCCATGTTAATGGTGGCGCCAAGCGGAAGTGTAAAACTTGAAATTTTATTGGAAACACCGCTGTTATTTTCCAGCGCCTCCATGGTAAGCGGCAATGTGGCACTCGACGATGATGTTGAAAATGCGGTTAACAATGGCGCTGCCATGTTTTTCAGATGAGCATACGGTTTCGCTTTACCAATAAACCGGACGATGATTGGAAGCGTAACCAGTGCATGAATTAGCAAGGCGGCTACAACAGTGAGGCTGTAAATAGCCAGACTTCCCGCAATGCTGGCCAGTTCGCCCGAGTTACGTTTAACTTCAGCAGCTACTATCCCGAATATACCCAGGGGAGTAAATTTAATGATGAACAGGGTGACCTTCATCATTACTTCAAAAAATGCATCGAAAAAGGTAGTTAGTGTTTCCCTGTATTTTGTGGCTGTTTTTGTAATAAAAAAACCGAAAAGAATGGCAAAAAATATCACAGGTAAAATGTCACCCTTAGCCATTGAATCAATGATGTTCTCGGGAATCAGCCGGTAGAAAATGTCTCTCACCGAACCTGTGTTTTCCGTCAATCCTTCCACAGTTTTCGAAAAACCGAGATCGACACCCACACCGGGCCGAATGAGGTTTACCATGGTAAGCCCCGTTAAAATGGCCAGGGTACTGGTGCCCAAATAGTAAAACATGGTTTTTATTCCAAGACGCCCCAGGTTTTTTCCGTCGCCCATGCTGGTTACCCCGCTTATAATCGAGCTGAAAACCAATGGTATAATTACCATTTTTAATGCGCGAAGAAAAATGTCGCCAATCCAGGAAACATATTCTACTCCGTCGGGCACAAAATAGCCAAAAAGTACCGCAAGTATAAAAGCAATAAGGATTTGCCAGTGTAATTTGATTTTTAAAATTTTCACCTTTCCGGATTTAACAGGTTTTTATAACGGGTTGCTAAATTAGTTTTTTCAGGAAATATGACAAATTTTAATTAAAATCTTACGCGCACAATATCGCCGTAAACTCTCAATTTAGGATGATCCACAAACGCTCTTACCTGGTATTCTTTTCCTTCCTTTTTTAATTGCGGACTTACCGTAAAAAGACCGGTGCCGGAAACTTCAACGGTTTTGGTTTCGCGCCAATCATCGGAATACAGCTCTTCCACAAAACCGGCATATTCGCGAAACTGAAACCCTGCCTCCAGTTTTTCAGCATCTCCAGTTTTTAATAACTCCCCGTTAAATGTTAACGGATCGTCGCCGGATGCCGAAATTAGCGGGCGAAGCGTCAATGCTGCCGGTGGCTTTAATACAGGTTCGCAATTTGTTATTTTCAGCACAATCGGGTTGTGCCATTTATGGTTGTTGTAAATACGCTGTGCCCTTACGCATGAGACATGAAGTCCCTCTTCTTTTTGATCAAAATATGTTTTGGCATCTGTTTCCGGCTGATATTCGACTAATTCACCAGACTGTCCTAAAACACTAACCTCGCTGTTTTCAGTTGTCAGTACCGATTTAATTAAAAATTCTTTTCTTTTTCCCCGCTGCCAGTCGGGAATTTTGGTTAAATGAGCATAAAGCGTTTTTTCTTCGGGTTTCCAGGTGAACCAAATGTTTTCTTCGTTGGGCAAAATCCAGGGGGCTACTTTTTCAACAGCTTCTCGATTGATAAAATTCCACGCGGCCATTTCCCGCAAATTGGCCTCCTGTTCTTCCGGTAATTCTCCGTTGGGTTTCGGTCCGACGTTCAACAGTAGATTTCCGCCTTTTGCGCGGGTTTCAATAAGAATTTCAATTAGCCGCGATCCCGTTTTATAGATTTCGTTTGTG
>Ga0334898_1003549_pt1 | contig 12486 bp, 9 predicted proteins | sample GraSluR3_MG_10_FD_207228 | JGI IMG/M metagenome (GOLD analysis project Ga0334898, IMG submission 207228) | Sludge microbial communities from methane-producing bioreactor in Wageningen University, Netherlands - Granular Sludge_3_08-R3 | ecosystem: Engineered > Bioreactor > Anaerobic > Unclassified... | reverse complement strand
TTATCAGGTGATTGGTTAGTTTGGAAAGAGTTTTTCCCAGTATTTTACCCTTATTGAAAATTTGTTCTGGATTTTCAACAGCTTTACCTGTTAAAATATTCTGACCTTGCTTATCATTAATATTTACATAAGGAATACCTGGTTTAATTGCAGCCCCAGCATCAGCAACTAGAAAAGGAATATTTGCCAGTTCTAAAGACGCTTTAGTTATAACTGCAGGGGTAGGTGCTATTTGACCTTCCACCACAGTCTGAGGTATCTCTGAAAGGCATTGTGGTTCACCATGAACTATAAGTTCCACATCTGCAGCAGGAGTGTAATCTGTAAGTTCAGGTGTTGCTCCTGCACCAGTTATTCCAGGTATACGTGAGGTTAAAGTAGAGGCAATGACACATAAAAATAATGAATCCTTATTTCTTAAATTCTGTAGTATTTCTTGTGATCCGAAACTTTTAACGGCCTGATCCATGTTATCAATCCAACTTAGACTACTGTGTCTTTACTTATAAAGGATAGGAAGAGGTTATATATAAAATAAAATCCTTAAAAATAAAATTCTGTTTGAATAATATAATTTACATATGACCAATATAATAAAAGAATACCATTCAAGTGATATTTATTTGGTTATATTGATGGTTAAATCATTGATTTTTGTACATTCATAACTTTAAAGTGTGATTCATTTGATATGCATTGGATTAGAGGGAACAGCAGAGAAAACTGGTGTGGGTATTGTAAACTCTGAAGGGAATATCCTTGCTTCCCAGGGTCGAGCCCTCATACCTGAGAAGGGAGGAATTCATCCCCGTGAGGCTGCAAACCATCATGCGGAAAGTCTGGTTCCTCTCATAAAACAAGCGCTTGACCAAGCAGATCTATCACTGCAAAATGTGGATATGGTGGCTTTTTCACGTGGGCCTGGTCTGGGACCAGCCCTGCGTACTGTGGCCACCGCTGCCCGCAGCCTGGCATTATCTCTGGATGTGCCCATTATGGGTGTAAATCACTGCATAGGTCATGTCGAGATTGGAAAATTAACCACTGGCTGTCAGGACCCCTTAACATTATATGTGAGTGGAGGAAACACCCAAGTAATTGCTTTTGATGCCGGAAGATATCAGATCTTTGGTGAAACTTTGGACATTGCTATAGGTAACTCTTTAGATCAGTTTGCCAGGAATGTGGGGCTGGGACATCCTGGTGGTCCCCGAGTTGAAGAACTGGCCAGGAAATCCCATAATTATCTAAAGTTACCCTACACAGTAAAGGGAATGGATTTATCTTTTTCTGGTTTACTCACTGCGGCTATTCGTAAATATGAATCTGGCGCTCTTCTGGAGGATGTGTGTTACAGTTTACAGGAAACTGCGTTTTCCATGCTGGTGGAGGTGACAGAAAGGGCTCTGGCACATGCTAAAAAATCAGAGGTGTTGTTGGTGGGAGGAGTAGCTGCCAATCAGCGTCTGCGGGAGATGTTGGAGACCATGACCAGAGAACATTACGCTGATTTTTTCATGCCTGAAATGAAGTACTGTGGAGATAATGGGGCTATGATTGCCTGGTTAGGACTTTTAATGCAGCAACATGGCATTAAACAAGGGATTAAGGACACAGGAGTTATTCAACGTTATCGTACGGACCAGGTGGATGTTCCCTGGATGGAAAAGTCATCAAAGAAGCTGAAGTTGCCCGCAGAACTGGTGGCCAAGGGTGCGGAAGCCAACATATACAATGATTATTACCTTGGTGAAGAGGTTCTCCTAAAAAAGCGGGTGGTTAAAGGGTACAGAATCAAAGAGATCGATGATTACCTACGACGGAAAAGAACCAAAAATGAAGCTAAAATCATGGGGGAGGCCAAACGCTGCGGAGTAGTTACACCCCTAATTTATGATGTGGATTTAAAGGATTATTCCATTACCATGGAAAAGATTAAGGGAAGTGAAGTTAAGGAACTTTTCAGTGGAGAAAATTCCATTGATTTATCGGAGATTCTCTACATTTCACGGATTATTGGTGAAAATGTGGCCCGGCTCCATGAATGTGGTATAATACATGGCGATCTCACCACCAGTAATCTTATACTTAGCAAAGATAAAGATTCCCTGGTTTTCATTGATTTTGGTCTGGCTAAGATCTCCCATTTAGTTGAAGATAAGGGTGTGGATCTTCTGGTATTTAAAAAGGCCATCAATGGTATTCATCATAACATCAGTGATGTTTGTTTTAAGGCCATAATTGAAGGATATGGGACTGTAAGAGATTGTAAAAAAGTTGTGGCCAAAATCAATGAAATTGAAAGTAGGGGCCGTTACACATCATAGAAAAATAAAAGTTATAACTTATTAGTGATAACTTATAAGTTATAAGTGAAGGTGCTTTACAACCAGAATTTACCAATAGATATACATCTAAAAATACAAAGTAATACTCAATATTCCTTTACTATTTTTCTTATCAGCGTTTTAGAGTTTTTATTCCAATTTTATCATGAATAATTAATTTATATTACCATTTAGGCATTAATCATCACCTTATTAAATAATAATTTTTTAATCTTGATTAATATATAATCATAGGGTCGGAAAAATTATATGAAAGCATTTCCATAAAATATACACAGTGATTCTATGGAAAAAGAAATAACAGCAGCAATTATGGCTTCAACCTCCGATGTAGATATGATGACCAACGATCGGATTGAAGCTCTGACCAAGGGGCATGGGATGTTAAATATCGCTGCAATATGTGCAGCAAACTCCATTGCTGAAGATGTTCTGAGGGGGACAGAAATAAGACTCACTGACCACAATGTCCAACAACTACCAATAGACGACGTGTTAAAAAAGGCAATAGATGCAGCAGAACTTGCCGGAGCCGACCCAGCCAACGCTGCCCTTATAAGTGCTACTTTATGTTATTTCGCAGGTACCAACGCCCAGGCAGGAGTACCCGCAGGTAACAGGAAGTTAGGGGCAATGGCCAGGATAATCGCAGGAGTAGATCGTTGCGGTGTCATAGCCATACCCACCGCCAAGGTAAACAATAGAATATCTGGTTACGCAGCAGTTAAAGCCGTTTATGACGCTGTTTTTGACAATAAAATCATCCCAGAAATAGATGGAAGCATCATGCCCATGGGTGTAGGTGGAGGCCCACTATATGGCCACGGAGCACTGGGAGAAGACATAGCATTCCCAGAAATCGCTAAAAACGGCGCGGCTGCAGGAACTAAGGGTATGTTAAAAGCCTACGCCAATGTAGGCATGCCCCCCAGCCCAATTACTGCTGCAATATTCGGATCTGCAGCTATACTGGAAATAGTCCATCCAGACTCCGAAGTTGGGGAAAAGTACGGTGAAATATTCAAAGACAACAGTGCCTATGTTTCCGGGTTGGGTGCAGTTGAAGCAGCGGGACTTCCTGAAAAGCTCCATATCAGAGGAACCGGAGAGGAATATGACACCGCACGCCTAGTAGGTGATTTAGGTGTTATATTGAAAGATATTGGGGGACCTTCAGTTATAGGTATGATGGCCTTTGAAGAGATGTTATCCGCATTCGAAGAATCCCTAGCCATTGGTGCAGGTTTCTCTGGCGGACCATTGCAACCCCCACTAGGTCATATGACTGCAGATGCGGTACTGGCCATGAAAGTGCTCATCAGTAGTGGTGGAGACCTGGAAGCAGCTTCAGAAAAAATAAAAGAAATCAAAGAAAACTTTTGGCTTGAACCAGAACTGGCCAAAGTAGCCACCAACACCATATCCCGTAAATCAGAACAAGTTAAAAGAGGACCAGTCACTAAAGCAATGATACTGGCTACAGACGGAGGATTAGCACGTGCAGTATCTGACCGAGCTAAATTTACCTACGATAAACTGAAAGAAGGTAAAGAACTGGATGAAATTGTGCGCATGCTGGACGATGAGAAACTAGAAAATGTGGAAACTGCCTGCAGTGCCTTATTCAGTGGAATGATGGGAAAAGATATAAAGATAGATATAACCCGTTACCAGGGCTGTGCTCGGAGAAGTCCCAATGATTTCCTTAAAAGATACTGTGGATTTGACACAGATGCAGCAGTGGAAATCACCATTGATGGAGAAAAAATAGTATTCGATGGTTTATCCCAGAATGTGATACCCGATGCTGTGATTAATAAAAAAATGGATATACTGGAAGCAATTCCATTAGCAGCTGTTCCAGTGACAGAATTACAACTGTGTGGCCATACCATTATAAACATCATAGTACCTGCAGCCGTGGCTGCGACAATGGTAAGTGACCTAACACCGAACGAAATAGCTAAAAAAGCCGTAAATGGAGCTTATGTGTCTTCAGCTATTCCTGGAGGAATCCAAAGAGCAGAAGAAGTTGCTAAACGTGCTATTAAAATAATGGCTGAACTTTAATTCCTGGGGTATAACATGCTGTTGATGACTACTGTTGATGATTTACCAGCCGAAGGCTTGCCCTATGTGATTGAACGGACTATGGAGAAAGGAGCCAAAAATATACACGTCCTTAATGGTATTACCAAAAAAGGACGTGTTGAATATATTTTTTTAGTGGATGTTGACAGACAACACCTAGAAGATGTATCTGCATTACTTGCCCTGGAATTAGGTACTTTAGGAATAAAAACTTTCAAAACAGAACATATATCACTCCCCTTTGAGATCAACTCCCGAAAAGTGACAATAGAAGGGAAAAATGAGCAGTTCGAGTCAGAAGTTCGGGTTAAATACCTGAAAAATGATGATGATCATGTTATATCTTTAAAGGCAGAATATGAAGACATTAAAAAAATAGCGTTAACTCTTGAATCTAAGGGGATAAAAATCTCTCTATCAAAATTAAAGACCATAATCGAAGCACAAGCTTATAATAAAGTATTAAATGAAGAAGAGATAGTTATAAAAGTTGATTAAATATATTATAAAAGAAATTAAATGAGGAATCATTTTATTCGTAAAAAAGATTAGATTGAAACTGAATTTACCTGTTTTTCCCCTTATTATTTTTTAATTTTTAAAATAAATAAAAAAACGTATTAACATTGAACTTTTTTACTCGTTAATACGTGTTTATCCTATTCGCTCTTAATCCAGATAATTAAATCTGCTAATTAGATCTGATTAAACTCAATTTAGCCGCTTTCAAAGGGATTATTCCTCCAAGGTAGATAAATCTCCTAAATCCCGGCCTTCCTCCTGGGCACGAAGTACCCGTCGCATGATCTTACCACTCCGGGTTTTCGGTAGTTTTTCAACCTGGGTTATATCACCTAAAACAGCCACTGGCCCCAGTTCGTAACGAACGTGCCGTTGTAATTCACTGATAAGTTTGGTGGTTAACCTATAACCTTCTTTGAGTATGACAAAGGCTTTTATAACCTGGCCTTTGATGGGGTCTGATTTACCAATGACTGCTGCTTCAGCCACAGCAGGATGGGATGAAAATGCAGCTTCAACCTCAGAAGTTCCAACCCGATGCCCGGCAATCTTCAAAACATCATCGGAACGGCCCTGTATCCAAATATATCCATCCTCATCCTTACGGGCCATATCCCCTGCAGTGTAAAATCCACCAGGTATCTCTTTCCAGTAAGAATTAACGAATCCCTCTTCATTCTTATACAGATTCCTGAACATGGCAGGCCATGGTCTTTTAACCACCACATATCCATCTTCACCCACAGGAACAGGGTTACCATTTTCATCCACCAAATCTATATCCACACCAGGCAGAGGTAAAGTAGGTGTTCCTGGTTTCAGGGGAGAAATAGGCAGTGGTGCAATCATGTGCATTCCAGTCTCAGTCTGCCACCAGGTATCCATTATAGGTGTTTTCTCATGGCCAATATTTTTATATAACCACATCCAGGCTGCAGGATTCATTGGTTCACCCACACTGCCCAGTATTTTGAGGGAAGAAAGATTATAAAAAGTTGGATATTTACTCCCATATCTCATTAGATGCCTTACTGCCGTGGGTGAGGTGTAAAGCTTGGTTACTCCGTATTTCTCCACGATTTTCCACCATGCCCCAGGGTCAGGGTAGTCGGGTGCTCCCTCATACACTAGGGTGGTAGTCCCCAGGAGCAGGGGTCCATAAATGAGGTAGCTGTGACCGGTGATCCAACCAATGTCCCCCGTACACCACCACAAGTCACCATTATGTATGTCAAACACGGTTTTCAAGGTGGTGGCCACCCCCACCATATATCCAGCCGTGGTATGGAGGACTGCCTTGGGTTTTCCTGTGCTTCCAGAGGTGTAAAGTATAAACAATGGATCTTCAGAGTCCATTTCCTCAACTGAACATTCATCTGGTTCACCTTCCAGGAGGGTATCGTAGAAGAGTTCTTTACCACTTAATTCTGACATGTGAATGGGGTTTCCAGCATGCTTCACCACTATGGTGGTTTCAATGGTGTGACATTTCAGTAGGGCTTCGTCCACGATCTTTTTAAGGTCAATTATTTTACCCCTGCGATGGGTTCCATCGGCAGTTATAAGCACCTTGGCCCGGGCATCGTTCATCCTCTCCACAAAAGCACCCACACTCAGTCCAGAATACACTACACTGTGCACTGCCCCTATTTTGTTACAGGCCAACATGGAGACCAGGAGCTCCGGACACATGGGCATGTACATGGAAACTGTGTCACCCTTCTCAATGCCTAAGTTTTTCAGGGCATTGGCCATTTTATTCACTTCCCGGTAAAGCTCATAGTAGGTGAGTTTTCTCTCATCACCCCTTTCATTAGCGTACAGGATGGCCACTTGATTCCTTTTATCGGTGTGTATCCACCGGTCAACTGCATTGTAGGCCAGATTTATTTTTCCATTGGTGAACCATTTGTAGAATGGTTTATTGTTTTCATCCAGGACTTTATCCCATTTACTGAACCATTCAAATTGTTCTGCCTTTTCAGACCAGTATTTTTCCAGGTCTTTACCTTTCTCTATTTCTGCCTCCCAGTTTTTCACATGGGCTTCTTCCACCAGCATATAATTAGGTTTAAAAACTTTCTTCCCATTATTTGAATCTTTAGTACTATTTACCATGTTTTTCACCCTCTTGCCTTTTTAAACTCTCGTGAAGTTCTTTTAAATCATGCATTCCTATGAAAATGTTTTTTTTTTACGCATAGACGTGTTTAATAATAATTAATTATTTTATATTACAACATTACTTGTATAACCCTTTTATCACTGAATAAAGTTAATTCACTGTCTATTTAACGTGTGAAGATTGAATGCTGTTTAAAAACTGGGTTTACTAGGAATTTAACTGTGTTAACTCAAAATTAGATTATGTATCACTTTATGTGTTTATCCACAACTTGTTTCTGTCTTAGATCTGTCCATATACTTATAAATCATAGACAGCAGTTTATTATGTTTACACTCTTTTATGGTACAGTTAAGATGTATATAAATCCACTGTTATATACTCCTATCCCTGATAAAGAAAAGATTAAGACCTGTTGTTTCTTTATTATTTCATAAATTATAGTTTTAAAGTGACGATGCTTATTAGTAATTTATTCGAACGAGTTTATTCCAACCATCAGATGGTTATTAAAAATTTGTGGCCAGACTTCAAGGATTAAGGTAAGCTTTATCAGTTCATTTTACAAAAATCATTATCAGATAAATTTTATTAGATAATGTAAATTTAATCAACGGAATTTTTATCATGTACATGTCTGGTGGGAAAGTAGATGAACCAAACTGAAAATCCATTATGCATAACATTTATAACCGGTAACCAACACAAAGTAAAAGAAGCCCAAGGAATCTTCCACCAGTTCAATATCCAGGTGGAACATATAGACCTAGGATATCCTGAAATTCAGGGAGAGCTTGAAGATGTGGCCCGTTTTGGTGCTGAATATGCTGCCAGACGGCTGGGAAGGCCTGTTATTGTTGAAGATGCCGGCCTGTTTATAAAAGCTCTTAACTGGTTTCCAGGCACTTATTCGTCCTATGTTCAGGACACCCTGGGCAATGAGGGTATTTTAAAACTGATGAAAAATGTCAATGACCGTTACGCTGAGTTCAGGTCGGTGATTGGGTTTGCAACGCCCAAAACCGAGCCCGAGACTTTTTTAGGTGTAGTCGGAGGACATATTGCACATCAAGAGAAAGGAAAGTACGGTTTCGCCTACGATCCAATTTTCATACCAGAAAAATATGATCTGACCTTTGGTGAACTTACCAGAGAAAAGAAAAATGAGTTCTCCCATCGTCGACGATCCCTGGAACGTTTTGCCCCCTGGTATAAAGATTTCCTAGTCAGCGAAGAATAAAATCCCCATTTAAGCTGAAAAAACTAAATGGAAAATAAACCAGTCACAGAATGGAACTTTACATGAATAGAGTAGAATTAATGAAAATAACAATTATAGAGGTGATTTTATGGCAGAAAAGCCTGAATGGGTTGAATATTCAACCGAAGAAATAGAAGAAATAATTTTAAAACTTAGAAAAGAAGGAAAGTCCACTAGTGTCATCGGAGTTATACTACGAGATCAGTACGGAATTCCAGATGTTAAAAGTGTAACCAGTATGAAAATAACCCAGATCCTGGAAAAACACGGTCAAACCGAAGAATATCCTGAAGATCTCATGAACTTAATCCGTAAGGCAGTTAACATCCGAGAACACCTTAAAGAAAACCCTAAAGACCTGCACACCAAAAGAGGTCTGCAACTGGTAGAATCCAGGATCAGAAGATTAGTGAAGTACTACACCCGGGAAGGAGTTCTCCCTGAAGGATGGAGATATGACCCTAAAAAAGCAGCATTGCTTGTTAAATAATCTAAAATCACGAGTTTTAAAGGGGTTGAAAACGTTAAATTCATGAATACTGACATTGAAAATATTTCGGCTCAAAATAAAACAATCGAATAACTTAAATCACTATAAAATGCTTTACAGTAAAGAAGAATGTTCAAATTTTTTATATTCTTTTTTTTATATTCTTTTTTGATATGTTAAATCTGTAAATTCTATATTAAATTCAGTTCCATGGGTTCTATTGAGCTTTATGGTACCAATGTCGTGAAAGTTATATGCCGTTAATTCCGCAACGTCAGCCGTCAGCATGATGCCGGCAGGGCTTTTATAACTTCTTTCCAATATAAAATACATACCCATAATATTCTTTATACTTATTATAAAGTTCAGCTTCATGCTTTTCGTATTTTACGAATTCTTCGGCAGATTTATTACCTTTGTATTTATCCAAAAATATTTTTTGTGCTGTTATTCCAGGAACAAAAAAGTTATCAATCCAGCAAGTTTCAGGTAATATGAATGATGCCATAACAACATAGCCTGCTTTTTGCATTTGAGCAATTTTATTTGGAATGGTGTCTATTTCAGGATATTGTTTATTCCAAAAATCAAATATTTCTTTTGGCCGTTCTTCTGTAAACCATGATGCTTCAGTAACAGCAACATAGCCACCTTTTTTCAAAAACTCATTCCAATAATTCATACCTTTTTCAAAGCCAATATTATATATTGCTCCTTCACTCCAAATAAGGTCTAATTCATTTAATTGAAAATCAAGTTTATCCATTGAACCAATAACGCCTTTAACTCTGCTTTGAAGATTCAATTTTTGTGCATTGTCATTTAGTTTGTCGATAAAACCAGGGAATAAATCAATGGCTGTAATATTCCCTGGCGTATTTTGAGCCAAAACCATAGTTTGACCTCCAGTACCACAACCAAGATCAACAATGTTTGATTTTTCGTTTATATTATCAATAAAGCTCAATGCTTTTATTGTTGCTTCCGGACTTCCTGGGCCTTGACGATCCATAGTGGAAAAATATTCGCAAATTAATGCAATATCAAAATCGTGGATATTATGCTCTTCATCGCTCATTTTGTTATCCTCCAAGAACTTCATGATGCTATAGTTTATTATTTTATACAATTATACTCTTTACAGTGACATGGATGTCGCCGTTATAATTCCCTCCGAAACATTAGAAATTAATGGCATAAACTAGACATTGCGCGAACAAATATATTCAATTCACACTAACGAATTTTGACGGACATTGCAGAAGTGTAAATGTGAAAACCTCGGGTTCACACTTAAACAATTGATAAAATTGTCTAAATAAACATTGTTATTTAACTAAACGTGAACTAAATGTCTATGAAGACCTGTCACGCGAACCGCGTCAAATCTTATTGATCGGTAGTTTTCTACTGTGAAGAAACCAACTACTGCCAAATAAGGAAAAATTCCTCATCTCGACTATAAAAGGCTTATTTTTAGGGGAAAAAATACTAAATCTTGAATAATGAAATATATAACAAGTCAAATAACATAACCCAATAAACACTTAAGAATAATGAAAAAACAAGAAGATAAATTAAAAAAATTCCATAGAATAACGAATGTTAAATTATTCAAATTATAGAAACTAATATAATATTTAATAGGAAATTTATATGTCAAAATCAAGCAAAAGTGGTGCATATCAACAACATCACTTGTTAAATAGAGCTGAAGAAGCTTGCACGCTCCTTAAAGAGCATTTAGATAAGGATCATGTGGTGAGGGTTATCTCCCACAATGATTCTGATGGTATATCGGCAGCAGGCGTTATCTGCAACGCCATATCCCAGGAAGGGGGTAAATTCCATGTTACCATGGTTCCCCGCCTTAAAGAAGAGGTTATTGACCGGCTTTCCCGGGAAAAATACCAGCTTTTCTTTTTCTGTGACATGGGCAGTGGTTTTGTGGAGCGAATTGGCCGACTTAAAGGTCAGGCCATCATCGCCGACCACCACCAGACCATGGATACCACTGGAGATGAAGAAGAAAGCCTGGTTCATGTGAACCCCCACCTGTTTGGACTGGATGGAACCAGAGATGTAAGTGCCTCTGGAGTTACTTATCTCACTGTAAAACCATTGGAAAAAATAGAACTATCCGGATTGGCCTTAGTAGGGGCTTTTGGGGATATGCAGTACTCTGATGGTTTTAAGGGAGTTAACCAAACCATACTCACTGAGGCCCTTGAATCAGGTGTGGTTGAGGAGCACGAAGACCTGAAATTATCCAGTAAATCTGAAGAACCTCTTTACAAATCCCTGGCCTACACCTTCCAGCCAGCTATTCCAGGAATATCCGGTGATCTGGAGGGAAGTCAGGCATTCCTGGAAAAAATAGGCATATCATATGGTATAAAATTCACAGATCTGGCCAATGAAGAAAAAGATTTTCTAAGGGACCATCTGACACAGTTAAATCCCCATATCTTCGGCCAAGTTTACAGTATGCCCCAGGAAGATCCTTCACTAAGGGATCTGAAGAGTTATGCTGAAATTCTGGATGCTTGTGGTAAGAATAAGCATTACGCTGTAGGATTAAGTATTTGTCTGGGTGACCGGGAATCTGCCCTTACACAAGGGGTTGAATTTCTTAAAAAATATCGAGAATCCCTGTTGAAAGGTGTAAACTGGATCAGAAGGGAAGGTTCCCAGGAAATGGATTATGTTCAGTACCTTTACACTGCAGATAAAGAAAAAAAGAAGATCATGGGGACTCTGGCCAGTTTAGGTATTGATCTGGAAATTTTAAACCCACAGAAGCCAGTTATAACCCTGTCACGCATGCATGACCAGGTTAAGATATCAGGACGCACCACCCTGGAAATGACAGATAAAGGAGTTAACCTGGGTTTTGCACTTGAACAGGCAGCTAAAAGTTTTAACGGTGCTGGTGGTGGTCATACCATCGCTGCTGGTGCAGTGGTACCCTACCGGGAACTTGAAAACTTCAAAAACCTGGTTAACGATATTGTAAGCACCCAAATTAGCTGAACTGAGAAAACACCATAAATCTACAGTAATTCCCCAATTTAACTCTCTATTAGAAAATTCATGGGAGAGAGTCGGAATAACTGAAACTTTAAATGAGGCATTTTCATGCATCTTACCCGAGAAGAAGAAAAAATGTATGCAGGTGAATATGGTCCTGCTGTGGCAAAATCAATGGAAATCCTTGTTGCCCTTGGAGATATTTATGGGGCAGAAGGTATGGTAGAAGTAGTATCCGCCCAGATATCTGGAGTTTCTTATAAAACCATTGGTGATGCAGGTTTAGAGTATCTGGAGGATCTGGTACGTGAAGGTGCTCAGGTTCGTGTTCCCAGCACCCTCAACCCAGCAGGTGTGGACTTGGACCAGTGGCAGGAACTTGGTTTTAGGGAAGAATTCACCAAAAAACAACTTTTAATTGTTGAAACATACCGTGAAATGGGTATCAGCACCACCTGCACTTGCACTCCCTATCTTGTAGGTAATGTTCCCCCATTAGGTAGTCATATTGCCTGGTCAGAGTCATCTGCTGTTTGTTATGGTAATTCAGTTCTGGGGGCCCGAACCAACAGAGAGGGGGGTCCAGGAGCCTTATCCGCAGCCATCTGTGGTAGAACCC
>Ga0334898_1003546_pt1 | contig 12489 bp, 12 predicted proteins | sample GraSluR3_MG_10_FD_207228 | JGI IMG/M metagenome (GOLD analysis project Ga0334898, IMG submission 207228) | Sludge microbial communities from methane-producing bioreactor in Wageningen University, Netherlands - Granular Sludge_3_08-R3 | ecosystem: Engineered > Bioreactor > Anaerobic >... | reverse complement strand
CCGGAATCTTAATATCAAAGCTATAGCTGAAGGGCTGGCCTGCGGGATAAGTTTTTTCTCCATCAAGAGTCTGCTTAAAGTCAAATACAATACTTGGTGACCTAAATGCGTTGCTTCTTCCACTCATCACAACTGAAGTGGCAATTCCATATATCCTTATCAATATATCCTTATCACAAACTGCTTTGCCTCCAAAGGCTTTTTTAGCTTTAATTCTGCATTTCCCTTAATCTAGTCTCCGCTGGAGAAGCTATATTTTTCAAGGTTAATCTTAATCTTTCCCTTTAAAAACCCAAACATATAAATCACCAAAAACACTTTTTCAAATTAAGTTTATAAATATATCTGAAGATGAAGAATGGAGAAAAAAGTAAAAAGAAAACTGTCTTACAGAATCAATACTCCTCGCACTTTAGCTGGAAGAAGGCTTTTGGGTGGTCGCATGAGGGGCATTTTTCAGGAGGCTCTTCTCCGTAATGCACATACCCGCATTCCCTGCAAACCCACCATACTTTCTTGCTTTTCTTAAACAGTGTTCCTGCTTTAAGCTGGTCAAGCAGCTTTGTGAATCTCTCTTCGTGGTGCTTTTCTGCAATTGCTATGCTCCTAAGCCTTTCTGCTATCTCTGGAAAGCCTTCCTTTTCTGCTATGTCTGCAAATTCGGGGTACATCTCAGTATGCTCATGGTTCTCCCCTGCAATTGCTGCCTTAAGGTTTTCTTTTGTTACTCCGAGTGTTGTTGGTGCGGAAGCCTCAACCTGAATTTCAGCCAGCTCTTCACCGCTTTTTTCCTTAAGTTGGCTTATCAGCCTGAAAAGCCACTTGGCATGCTGCTTCTCATTGTCTGCCGTTATCTCAAATATTTCTGAGATAACCTCGTAGCCTTCCTTTTTTGCCTGCTGGGCATAAAATGTGTACCTGTTTCTCGCCTGGCTTTCTCCTATGAAAGCTGCTGCAAGGTTTTTTATGGTTTGCTTCATTTTGATTCCCTCCAAAGATGGGAAAGGACAGGCTTTTTTTATAATTTGTTATAATCAAGCAGAAATAAAAAAAAGCCGGTGGCTAGATAAGCCTGGATAACAGAACTGACTTATAATGCCAGTTTATGTTAAGCCCCCTCCTGCATCAGCAAAAATTAAAGCCTTCTTTCTTTATTTCATCAATAAGGTAATGTATCTTTTTGTCTTCAATGCCGTGCTGCTCTATCTCTTCAATAAACTCATCCAGTTCCCTTAGGTCTTTATGCACCGTTTCAATAAGGAAATCCCATTCGTTGTTTATCTTAAACACTGAATTCACGCTTGGGTGAATTACCAGGTGCTTCCTTAATGCTTCCTTTCCTTCTTTGCCTGCCTTAAGCAGAATACAGGCATGCGCATTGTAGCCAAGGGCGCTGAAGTCCAGCAGGATGGTACTCTTCTTAATAACACTTTCCTGGAGAATCTTCAGCATGTCAAACAATGTTGACACAGGGATTCTGGTATTTTTGCTGATATCCGTCAGTTTCTTCCTCGAATCCTCCCGCAGATGCAAGAGAAGGCTTAATGCCTTTTCATTAATTGCATATGCCATCCTACCTTTTGAAACACTTATAAATATAAAGTGTCTTTAATAAAAAATTCTGAAACATTCAGACAATCCTGAAGCAAAAGACTTAAATACTTGCTTTATTTATAAACAGGTTGTTCAATGAACAAAACAGAGGTTGCTATCCTTAACCTTTTTCAGAAATTTCCTGAAAGAGAGTTGTCTACTTCTGAGATTGTTAAGCAGGTTGAGCCAGGGTTTGAGAAAGTAAATGAACTGCTTAACAGCCCTATAAAGAATAAGGATATGATTAAAGAAGCAAAGCTGACAAAAGCAAAGCTTCACAGAAAAGTGCTTTACTACCTCAATAAGCTTAATTATGAAGGGATTATTGAGGTTTCCCGGGAAGGGGCAAAAGGTGAAAAGTTTTTTATGCTTTCAGTAAGCCCCGAAGAGATAGGGTTTGCCAGCCACATTCACAGAACCTCAGTTTATCTGCCTTCGAAAAGCATTTCTGTGTCTTTTGAGGGATATGAAAAGGAGAAGATACTTTTAAGGCTCGACCAAGATAAATGGATTGAGAGAATAAACTCAATTATTCTGGATGCAAGGTATTTTAAAAAAGACCTAAGCAAGCTTAGAAGGTTTGTGGAGATGTGCCTGCCTTTTGTCAATGATGTGATTGCAATAAGCAGGTGTGAAGAGTTTCTGGAACAATCTGGGCAGGTCAGCTTAATGCTTTCAAAGATGCACAGCAAATGCAGCGACTATGACAAAAAGATTTCGTTCTGCGTTGATATAAGCAGAAGCGAGAACAAAGAAGCACTGCTAAAGCTAATTGGTGAATCTGTGGAAAACAGGTGGGAGCATTTCACCTTGGTGCTTGAAGTAAGCGCAAAAGATATACAGGAGCATCCTGTGCTTTTTGAGAAGATACTCGAGTTTTACTCAAAAAATAACGAAACCATATATTTCAAGAATAAGTCTCTCACTGACACTCCTTATCTTGTTGGTAAATCCGGCATCTACACTTTCAGCGAAACAGAATGGGAAAATGTTTCCGATGAGTTGGGAGAAAGCCTTTACGGCGTCGCCTGTTCCCAAAGCACAGTCATGATAGACCTTGAAAGATTCTTTGAGAAAATGGGCGAGCGTGAAGAGATTTTTATAGATTTCTTAAATAAGATTGCCGGCTCCCTGCTGGAAGTAAATTCAATCCAGAGAAGAAGGTCTGAAGAGCTTTTCACAAACCTCATCAAGCTTGACAGAGAAAGAATAAAGCATTTCTTCTCTCTTTCAAAAAACTACATACGGTTCTGGAACTATGGCTGGAAGAAGATTGACTTTAACCAGGAATACTTAAAAGAGCTAATTCGTGAGTCTAAACGCCAGATTGATAAGTTCTGCATCTTTGAGGAGACAATATACAAAAGCTGTGGCATGCCGACAAGATTCAGGATTGCATTTTCTTCTGCATTTCATAATTTCATCAAGGACAAATTTACCGCCCCGAGCTATACAAGGGTTGCTGTTGGCGGGCTGAATGATCTTTTTTCGGACAAGATGAAAGAGATAATAGGCATAAAAGAGAGCCTGTTCAGGATATTTGACGGCGGCGATGTTATGAGCTTTCACTGCAGGAATGAAACCAGCTCTGCTGAACTGCTTAGGGAAGTTAGCTTTATACTTAACTCCTGCAGGATTAACCTGTTCAGGCTGAAATTTATCGGTGGCAGGGAAAAAAGCCTAAACCTCCGGAGCTACATAAAATGATTATTGAAGAAAAAAGCACTCTGGAAGCCTGGAAGAAATCCCTTAAGCTTGTTATCGAGAACGGGGTTGACTTCAGAGACGAAAATTCCAGAATCTGTAGGGAGTTTTTCAATCTTGGCATCGTTATAAAAGAACCATGGGACGACATCACAAAGCCTATATCAATACTAAACAAATTCAGAGAATGGAAGTTTCCGCCGCTTGAAGAGATTGCCTCGATAATGCTCTCTAAGAAGCTTGCACCTGAATACTCCTACAGCTACGGGCCCAGGCTTTTCAATTTTCAGGGCAAAATAAACCAGATAGATAATTTCATAATACCCTTGCTGAAGAACAACCCTAACTCCAGAAGAGGCACTGTGGTCCTCTGGGACCATAAAGAAGATGTAAACCCTAACAAAAGAGATATCCCGAGCCTGATAATGGTTGATTTTAAGATAAGGGAAAATAGGCTCAACTCAAGTGCTGTCATCAGGTCGAACGACCTTTTCTTCGGCTGGACTGCAAATGTGTACCAGCTTTTTGTGCTTTCAGAATACATCAGGAAAGAGACTGGCTGCGACAGGGGGCTGATAAACACAATTTCTTTTTCTGCACATGTTTTTGAGGACCAGTTCGAGTTTATCAAGAAGATTCTTAAGGATAAATAAAAAGCTTTTAAAGCTGTGTGTATAACCTTCTTAATATGAATTTTGAAAGGCTGGAAAAGATAGAGGAATATGACAGATATACTGATTTTGCGTTCAAGAAGGCCAAGGAAAGAGCCCTCCAACTCAACAACACCCTAAAAACAAAAGAGCCTGAGCAGAAAGCGAGAATAATAGTAAAGGAGAGAATGCTTTGCATTGATGATGCCCTGAATAAGATTGCAAAAAGGATTGAAAGCAGTTACCCTTCTTATGAGAACCTGCCTGTATTTTACCAGGAACTGATGAGGTGCTTTTTTGAGCCTGCCCAGTATAGGACAGCAGTGTCTTCCCTAAAATGGGCAAGTGAAAAGGCCAGCGAGCTCAGAAAAGAAAGCCTTGACAAGCTGAAAGCTGCAAAAACAAAAGGAGAAATCAATAAAATTAGAGCTAACTTCTATGGGAAAAGTGCATCTTTCCTAAGGCAGATCAGAAAACAGCTTGAGTTTCTTGAGCAGGCAAGAAAAACCATGAAATCGTTTCCTGACATAAAGGAAGGCCTGTTTACTGTTGTGATAACCGGCTTTCCCAATGCAGGCAAGTCCACGCTTCTTAAGAGATTAACAGGGAGCAATGTTGAGATAAACAGTTACCCATTCACAACAAAAAGGCTTCTCTGCGGAAACATTGAAGAAGGGCTTCTTAAAGTTCAGGTGATTGATGCACCCGGGTCTCTTAACAGAAAGAAAAAGAATCGAATTGAGATTCAGGCAGAGGTTGCATTAACCCATGCTGCGCAGCTGGTTGTCTTCGTCTTTGACTTAACTGAAGAGTATCCTCTGAAAGACCAGAAAAAGCTTTACAGGAAAACATTAAGGCTTGGAAAGCAGGTGCTGGCTTACTTTAGCAAGGCAGATGTTCTCGGTGAAGCTAAAATACGTAGCTTCATAAGTTCGGAGAAGTTAAGCAATAAAGGCACTTTTTATGACGCAAATTCACTCAGGAAGAGAATAATAGAGGTTGCAAGAAAAAGCCAGAAGAAGCCCAAGGAACAAGAAAATAATATTGGCTAAAAAGGCAAGAATCTCACCTGGGTTTTTTTCTGGCTGACTTTTTCGCAACTGTTGGCTTTTTTGTTGCTTTTGGCTTTGATGCTCTCTTTTTAGTTGCTGGCCTGCTGCTTGCCTTTTGCTCTTTTAAATACAGGGTTCTTGTTGGGAAAGGTATTCCGATTCCTTCCCTGTTTAGTGCTTTGTATATCCTCTCTGTTGCCTCAAGCTTTGAAAAGTACTTGTCTTTTATGCTCTCAACCCAGAACCTTGCATCAAAGTCAAGGGAAAAGTCAGACATTTTATTGAAAACAATACTTGGCTCAGGGTCCTTAAGCGCCTTTTTGATTTTCTTAATTTCCCCAATCACGACTTTCTTAACCCTATCAACATCTGAGCCGTACTCAACTGAAAAAGGGACAACCACCCTGGCCATCATGTCAGGCTGGTAATAATTCTGGATAACCTGATTTGCCAGATTGCCATTTGGAATAATGAACACCTCATTGTCCCAGGTCTTAATTCTCGTGCTTCTCAAGCCAACATCGTACACTATTCCCGTTATTCCGTTAGCTGGAACACTCACCATATCGCCTACTTTAAAGGCTTTATCCGAAGTGAGAGCAATGCCTCCAAAAATGTTGCTAAGTGAGTCTTTTGCAGCAAGGCTGATTGCAAGGCCAGCAATACCCAATCCTCCTAAGATGGGCCTTACGTCTACCCCTAAATGTACCATTACTACAAGCACAGCGGCTATAAGGAAGGCTATCCTTGAAAGCCTGTGAAACAGAGGACTGAATGACTGAGAGACAGACCTTGCATCTTCTTTTCTCTTTATGATCTTCGGGGAGATTAGGTTGATCCAGTACTCAATAAAAAAATCGAAGACCTTAGAGAGTACATCAAATATAGCAAATATGAAGAGGATAGTAACCAGCTTCGAAACAAGCCCCAACTCTAACCCCGAGTAATTCAGGAAGACTACTACTGCTAGCACAAAAAAAAAGCCCACAGAAGAAGACTTGAATTTCCTTGCAAAAAGGTCGTCAGCAGGTGTCTCGGTCTTTAAAGATTTTATTTTAAGGTAAGAAGACACAAGCTTAGAAAGCAGAAAGCCTAAGCAGAACACAAGCACCGCGAGCAACAGTGCAATAAAGCCTGAGCCCTGAAAAAAAAGCCTCAGGTTTTCAAGCCCCAGGGACATGCTCACCATAAACATATTCATAAGACATACTATAAAAGCCTTGTTTATAAACCTTTTTTAGTTCTAAACAATGATGAATTTTCAAGATGGGGTGCTTCAGAAAAACCAAAAAGGTTTTAAACCTTGGAAAAAAAAGAAAGCCAGAATGGAAAAAGAAAAGGTATTTGCAATAAAAGTTGAGAGAAGGCCGCAAAGCTCTGTAATGCTGCAGGAAGTGCTTGCTGAGAACGGAAAGATTATTGAGGCAAGGATGGGGCTTCATAAGAGGAGCAAAGGCAAAGATCAGGGGCTGGTTATATTGTACACAAAGGGAAAAGAAGAGGAGCTTGCCTCTTTCTCGAGAAGCCTTAAAAAGATTAAGGGAATACGAGTAAAAAGCATTTCTTTATAAAGAAGGAAACCAAAAAAGTTTTCACTACTCCAAAATCAAAACATTTAAATAGAGTACTTTCTTCTACACTTTAGAAGCTAAGGTGAATTTAAGATGATAATTGATAAATCCCTGATTTCAAAGATGAAAGAATTCGGGCTAAACAGCTACGAAATAAAGATATGGTCAGCACTGCTTGCTAGGGGAAGCGCCACTGCGGGAGAGCTGGCAGAGATATCAAATGTTCCCAGGTCAAGGAGTTATGACATTCTTGAAAGCCTCGAGAAGAAAGGCTTTGTTGTTTCTCAGTTCGGAAAGCCAATAAGGTACCTTGCAATAGAGCCAGCAGAGGCTGTAAACAGGGTTAAGGCAAGCATTCTAAAGGACGCAGAGGAAAACATACAAATCCTTGAAGAAATCAAGACAAGCCCGATTCTTAAGGAGCTAAATCAGCTTTATGAGAACGGAATTGGCAAGATTGACCCTCTGGAGATATCTGGTGCGATTAAGACAAGAAAGAATGTGCATGACCACTTAAGGTTTCTAATCAGTAATTCTGAAGATAGCATTGAGTTAATGAGCACAGAGGCTGCTATCATTAACAAGGTAAACAACCTGCTCTTTGACCTCAAAAAGGCAAAGGAAAGAGGCGTAAAGATAAGAATTGCAGTTCCTCATACAAATGAGAATAAAGAATCACTAAAGCTTCTCAAGGATGTCGCTGAACTTAAGAATGCAAAGCACATTCGCTCGAGGTTCGGGGTATTTGATGGGCAACATTCTGTCTTGTTCATAACCCCAGAGGATGTTAACCCTGGGATTGAATCTGCAATATGGGTTAAAAGCCAGCACCTCGGGGATTCCCTGAAAAATGTGTTTGAGCACGTCTGGGAAAACATATAAAAAAGGGTTATTTTATAAATAAAAGAAAGAAAATAATGGTGCCTAACCCCCTTTAAACAGAGCAGTATTCTGCCCTGCAGTTCTTATCCAGCTCTAACTCAGAAGAAGGCACAACAACCCTGTACTGCTCCCAGAGTTCTGCCTGAAGGTCTTTTTTTATAAGAGACTCCAGCTCAACTATCTGTTTTGTTTTCATAACAACCCCTCCGAACAAAGTGTTCAAGGAAATAATAAGGGATGCTGCTTATAATAGGTTATGGAGCCAAGTATAAGAAGCTTTAAAAAATCTAACTACGCTAATAGCCTATGCATAATAAAGCTTGCTTTCCTTTTTCTGCTTCTTGTCCTGTTGAGAATCCAGCTTGTTTGCCCTGGGCCTGCCTGACTCAAAATCCCTTCTGAATGTTACCAGAAGGTCTTTAAGGAAGAGATTCATTCCCTCCTCCATGCCCATGGGGCCCAGCAGTTCTCCTCTTATTGCAGGCTTTCCCCTTATTACAAACAACAATTGTGAGATGTAATCTACAAAAAGCAGGTCGTGGTCTACTATTAGTGCCGTTTTTCCCTTTTCTTCCATAAAAGACTTAATTATTCTAGATAGCTTGATTCTTTGCTCAACATCAAGATAAGCGCTCGGCTCATCAAGAAGGAAAAGGTCAGCATCTTCAGAAAGGCACTTCGCAATTGCAACACGCTGCAGCTCTCCTCCAGAAAGCTCGCTAATTTTCCTGTCAAGAAGCTTATCCAGCTCAAAAGGCGTTACCAGCTGTGCCTTGTGCTTTGCCAGCGCATTTTCCAAAGCGGCTGAAACAAGCTGGCCTGAATCGGAAGAAATGTATTGTGGCTTGTAGCTTACTTTAACATTTGTGCTCAAAGTGCCATTGTCAGGTTTTACCAAGCCGGCAAGCATCTTTACAAAAGTGGTTTTCCCAATGCCATTTTCTCCCAGCATCCCTATAACAGAGCCCTTGGGAAGAAAGCCCTTTTGTGTGCTAAAGGAGAATCCGCCAAGCCTCAAAGAAAGCCTTTCCCACTCTGCAACAGCTGAAGCAGAAAGCTTGTCTTTTGCAGGGGTGTGCTTCTGGAACTTTATCTCATAATCCCTAAAGCGAATATTTTCATCCTTCAAAGTCCCTGAAAGGAAAGAGTTTATCCCTTCTCTTGAAGACTTTGTCTGGCTCACCACACCATAGGCACCTGGGCTCCCATACATTATATGCACAAAATCAGTAAGGTAATCCAAAACAATAAGGTCGTGCTCAACCAAAAGCATAGTGTTGCTTTCATTCAGCCGGGATGATATGTTTTTGGCTGTCCTGAGCCTTTGCTTTATGTCGAGGTAAGAAGTGGGCTCATCAAGGATATACATCTCAGCATCCTTCATAAGGGATGCTGCAATTGCTACACGCTGAAGCTCTCCGCCAGAGATGTCCTTGATGTTCCTGTCAAGAATTTTTGAAAGCTCAAACTTTTCAGAAAATTCAGCAATTACTTTATCGCTGCTTGCTTTTGAAAGAAGCTCGCGAACTGTTCCAAAGTAATGTGCAGGAATTGACTCAATCTGCTGGGGCTTGTAGGAAACGGAAAGCTTTTCAGAGTAAAGTTTTTCAAAGTAAAGCTGCGCTTCTGTGCCTCTAAAAAACCCCAGAATCTCTTTTGGGTCTGGCTCAGATCCAAGCCTGCCCATGTTTGGCTTGAGTACATCAGCAAGCAGCTTGAGGACTGTACTCTTTCCTATGCCATTGACTCCAATTATGCCTACAACATTATCAAGTTTAGGCACCGGTAAGTTAAACAGCCTGAAGCCGTTTTTGCCATATTGGTGAAGCGGCTCTGAATCAAAATCCGTTGGCAGGTTTATTATTGTAATAGCGCCAAACGGACAGCGGTTTGAGCAGATCTTACAGCCGACGCAAAGCATTTCTTCAATTTCTACCTTCGAGCTCCCTGACTTAACGATGCATTCATTTCCTGCCCTGTTAACTGGGCAAAGCTTTATGCAAAGATAATCACCGCAGCCGGCAGGGTTGCATTTTTCAGGCTTGACTACCGCTATTCTTTTTGCCATAAACCCTTGTGCTTGATAAACCTATAAAAGGTTTTTGCTTTTTTGTGAAATCTGGAAAAATAGCTTTGTTTCAAAAAAAGAAACAAACAAAATCAAACAGATGAGAGGAAAAATGCGTTAATTTTAATAATAAAGAGTTAAATACCACTTCATTAAGAGAAAAAAGATTTACTATCAGCAAAAGCAGAAAAGAAACTCAGCAATGATAAAATAGTAATCTTTTAATATTAGTGGTGTTAAGACAGAACAACTCGGAGGTAAGGAAAATGATTGTGAAGGATGAATTCCTAAACAGGTTAAGGAGATTTTTTGGATTGAACTTATATGAAGTTAAGATATGGACTGCGCTTCTCTCTAGGGGAACCGCAACTGCAGGAGAGCTTTCTGATATTGCAAATGTGCCAAGGTCAAGAAGCTATGATGTGCTTGAAAGCCTGGAAAAGAAAGGCTTTGTTATAGTTAAGTTCGGCAAGCCGATAAAGTATATTGCTGTCCCACCTGAAGAGGTTGTAGAAAGGGCAAAGAAGAATATGCTTAAAGATGCAGAAGACCATGTAAAAAGGCTTGAGCAGCTGAAAGGCAGCGAGCTTCTCTTAGAGTTGAACAGCCTTCACTCACAAGGGATTGAGCTTGTTGAGCCCCATGACAAGAGCGGAGCGCTCAAGGGAAGGCACAACCTTTACAACCACCTAGAGTTCCTTATCAAGTCAGCCGAAGAGACAGTGACAATTCTGACAACTGAGAAAGAGTTTATCAGAATAGTTGAGACTATCAGCCCAACGCTGGAAAAGGTTAAGAAAAGAGGTGTAACAATAAGGGTTGCCACACATGTCAAGAATGAAGCAGGCTTCCAGAAGTCACTAAAGGATGTTCAGGACATTCTCGAAGTCAGAAGCATTGACAAGATATCTGCAAGGCTTATCTTGGTTGACGGAAAAGAGGTAATGTTTATGATAATGCACGATGATGAAGTGCATCCATCTTACGACATCGGCATCTGGGTCAACACACCTTTCTTTGCAAAGGCTCTTGAGCAGTTGTTTGATATTGCATGGAAGCAGCTTGCTCCTATTAAGAAGCTGGCCAAGTAGGCTTTTGTTTTCTTTTTCTTCTCTCTTTTTTGAATTTTGGCAAGCTTTTTATTCTGGGCATTTTTCCCTGAAATATGATAAAAAGCACAAAATACTTTTCAAAATACATTGGAGAGCTTCCGGATGGCTGTAGGCTTTGTGTTAAAGGCCAGAAGAGTGTGCTCTTTATTACAGGAGCCTGTCCCAGGCATTGCTTCTACTGCCCGATTTCGGACCACAAGAAAAATAGGGACTGCATTTACATGAATGAACTTCCGCTCACAAGCGAGGAAGACATTGGGGCTGCAATTGAGGAAGCGGAATCCCATGAATCAAAAGGAGCAGGGATAACTGGGGGAGATCCTTTGTGCAAAGCTGAAAGGGTGATTTTCTTCATAAGGAAGCTTAAAGAGCACTTTGGAAAAACATACCATGTTCACCTTTACGCTCCTCTTGAAAACTGCTCTGAAGGAAACCTAAAACTGCTTTTTGATTCAGGGCTTGATGAGATTAGGCTTCACCCGGATGTTTTTGACAGCTCTTTGTGGGAGAGGATTAAATTTGCAAGGAAATTCTCGTGGAAAGTTGGGATAGAGATTCCTATTATCCCGGAAAAAGAAAAGGAGACAATTCAGCTAATTGAATACTTTAAGGATTCTATTGACTTTCTCAACCTGAATGAGCTTGAGTACTCTGACACAAACAGCGATGAGATGCAAAAGAGAGGATACAAAACAAAAGATGATGTGAGCTATGCCATAAAGGGCTCTTACCTAAGCGGAATAAGAATACTGAAGCATATTGATAAAAAGGTTTATCCGAAAATCCCTTTTAATGTTCACCTCTGTACTGCAAAACTCAAGGATGCTGTCCAGCTGAAAAATAGGATGCTTCTCAAGGCAAGGAACGCAAAGCTTCCGGTTGACTTTGTTTCGAGCGATGGGATGCTGATAAGAGGATGCATCTACCATAAAGGCCTTTCTCCTAGATTATTAAGGAGCAGAGAAATTGCTGAAAACGACACGAACATAGATGAGCTCTATGAAGAATTCAGACCTTTGTTCAAGAAGAATGTCTTTATCGACAAAAAGAAGAAAAGGCTTGTGGTTAATGCAAAAAGGCTTATAAAAGAGCTAGAGAGCGGAAAGCTTCCTGAAGGGTTTGATTATGCCATTGTTGAAGAATACCCTACTTATGATGCGCTGGAGGTCTCAGTTAACTTTTTAAATTAATTAGCTCAATACCTAATTAAGTGACTAAAATGGAGAAAGAAGAGCCTGATTTTTTAAGGATTGCAAATAAATGGCAGAAGAGATGGAAAGAGGAAAAGGCTTTTGAAGCAAAAGAGAACCTGGACAAGCCAAAATTCTATGTTCTTGAGATGTTTCCATACCCCTCGGGGGACGGGCTTCATATGGGGCATGTGCTGAATTATTCCATAGGGGATGTGTATGCGCGATTTAAGATCCTAAAGGGCTTCAATGTGCTTCACCCTATTGGGTATGATGCGCTTGGCCTGCCTGCTGAGAATGCTGCAATAAAGGCAGGGAAGCATCCTCAGGAGTATACTCATAATTCAATCAAAGGGTTTACAACCCAGCTTAAGTCAATCGGGCTTAGCTATGACTGGTCTCGAGTTGTTAACACTTCTTCCCCTGATTACTATAAGTGGGACCAGTGGATTTTCCTGAAAATGCTTGAGAAAGGCCTTGCTTATCAGAAAACCTCTGCAGTAAACTGGTGCCCAAAATGTGAAACTGTGCTTGCAAATGAGCAGGTTGTGAATGGCAGGTGTTGGAGGCACGATGATACCGAAGTGGATATAAGGCACCTTAAGCAGTGGTTTCTTAAAACAACTTATTATGCTGATGAGCTGTACGGGAAAATTGATGAGCTGGA
>Ga0334898_1003544_pt1 | contig 12496 bp, 16 predicted proteins | sample GraSluR3_MG_10_FD_207228 | JGI IMG/M metagenome (GOLD analysis project Ga0334898, IMG submission 207228) | Sludge microbial communities from methane-producing bioreactor in Wageningen University, Netherlands - Granular Sludge_3_08-R3 | ecosystem: Engineered > Bioreactor > Anaerobic >... | reverse complement strand
TAAGATGCAGAAAGCCGGTTGGCAGGCTATTTTAAATAATTTCAAAAAATATGCTGAAGAGAACGGATGAAAAAAATCATCATTGAAAATCTAAGAAAAGCAGGAGAGTAATTGTGACAACACCAAATAAAATAATTCTAACAATTAATGTTTTCACAAGAGATGATTTCCCAAAATGGCTTATATAGTAAAAATACACTTAATTATAAAAAAAGGAGCGGAAAATTCCGCTCCTTTTACTTTTCTCTGAATAAGCCAATATATGTAGATTGAACGGTGTGTCCCTTATTTACGGAGTTTTACTTTTCTTGTACCAAATAAATGGGCCAACATTGTAAAATTCATCAACAATATCTTTGTTTTCTGTCAATTGTTCTTCCGTATATGGGAAATGAGGAACAAGAAGATCTTCCCCTGGTTTCCAGTTTACAGGTGTATATAAATTACTTGCATAAGTAGTTTGCAGGGCCTGAACTGTTCTTACAAGTTCATTCAGGTTACGACCTACTGTCATTGGGTAGAAATAAGTTGCTTCTACGACATTATCCGGATTAATTATAAATACTCCCCTTACATCCCTGGTTGTACTTACAGGTGCATGTAACATTCCATAAAGTTTTGATATCCCGGCACTAGCGTCATCAATTAGAGGAAATTTTATCTTAACAGAAACAGATTGGTCATTTAAAATGTTTTCCATTGATTCTTTCCACGCCTGATGAAGTTCTTTGTTATCGGTTGATAAAACCGCAACTTTAATTTTTAGTTCGTCCAGTTGATCCTGCATTTTTGCAAGTTCCAAAATCTCACTGGTGCAAACAGGTGTAAAATCCCGGGGATGGCTGAATAAAATTTTCCAGTTTTTGCCGAAATCAGAGGGAAATGTTAAAGTTCCATTAGTTGTAACGGCGGTAAAGGAAGGAGCTTTAGAACCAATAAGAGGTATAGAGATCACCTTTTGCGTCTGAGCATTAGCAGTGCTAACATTCATTAATAAGACCAATGACAAAATAACTGTTGTTTTCATGGTATAAATATTTAATGTTAATTACCTAGCAAATATTAAAAATATAAATAAAAGAAATAAAGATATTAATATATTTTATTAATATTTATTTAAAATGTTAATGTTGCATTAATAAATACATCAAATAACTTCGGTAGAAGATTATCCTTTTAAACTGAAAAATTGTAAAATTTTCTAGTAAGATAGTATTACAAAATGTGAATAATCATTTAAAAATGGGCTTCAGTTAACTTACCCCCATTCTTAGGACAGGTTTTAACTTAACCTGCTGTCCTAATTTTGGGGGCAACTATAAAAATTTTCTGGCCAATTTTTTAGACTTCGTACCTTAGTTTCTTCATCCAAAAAATCAATTTATCTTATTTTTAGGATACTGTTTAAGCGAAGAGAAAGGCAAGAGAGAGAAAATTCCTTCCATTTTTTGTCCAGTAAAAAATCTCTCTTTCCGAACCTTTCAAATAGCCATTGATGTTATCCTAAACTACTTATCCAAGAGACATTTAATTAATAATAATTGCTTAATAAGGATTAATTCTTTATTTTTATAATCATAATAAAATATGGGAATAAATATATATTAGTATCTATTAGAATGACCCAATCAGGTTTTATAAGAATAAATTAATGCTGAATTAAACCATTTTTCTTGCAAGAATAATGCATAATAAGAGCATCATGAGAATTGTATTAATTTTAATTATAGGTCTCCACGGAATTATTCATCTAACGGGATTCTTAAAAGCCTTCGCAATTTATGATTTTGAAGAATTTACAAATAATATTTCTAAAACTTCAGGAATATTATGGCTTCTATCAGCAATAATTTTTATCCTCGCTTTAATTTTTTACGCCGCTGAAATTAATTATTGGTGGCTTATTTCACTTGTTGCTGTAACTATTTCTCAAATTCTCATAATATATTTCTGGAAAGATGCAAAATTTGGAACAATCGCAAACATAATTATTCTGGTAGTATCCTTTATAGGATACCAAACATGGAAGTTTGAAAATAGATACAAGAATGATTATTCCAGGGGTATAGACAGGACTGAAAATATCCAAAAGGAAATCCTAACCGAAGAAGACATCCGACATCTTCCTGCTTTGGTTCAGGAATATATTAAGTATGTTGGAGCTGTAAATAAACCGAAAGTTTTAAATGTGAAGGTTAACTTTGAGGCCGGGATGAGAAGTAAAACCCAGGATTGGTTTCAACTAACAGCAGAACAACATAATTTTTTTGACACATATGAAAGATTCTTTTTCCTTAAAGCAAAGGTTAAAGGGTTACCTACCAATGGTTATCATATCTATAAAAATGGTAATTCCAGCATGACAATAAAATTACTCTCAATAATACCCGTAGTTCATGTAAGTGGCCGAGAAATGTATGAATCTGAAACCGTCACTCTGCTGAATGATATGTGCTTCCTCGCACCGGCAACCTTGATTGACAAAAGAATTAAATGGGAAAAAATTAATAATAGTTCCGTCAGGGCTGTTTTCACTAATAATGAAACTACTGTTTCCGCAGTTCTTTATTTTAACGACAAAGGACAATTGTTGAATTTTGAGTCGTTTGACAGATATGATGTTAATGTGATGAAGAAATATAAATTTTCCACACCTTTGAAGAATTACCAAACGATAAATGGATATAATCTGGCCGGTTATGGCGAAGCAATATGGCATTATCCTGAAGGTGAGTTCGTTTACGGACGATATCATCTCAAAAATATCCGTTATAATGTTCCAGGTAATTAATAGAAACAATAACAACCTGGAACGTTCTCATTTATCATCTGAAGTGATAATTTTTAATAAATCATTTTTAAAGGAGTTATTATTATGAGGAATTTTATTAAAAAGTACCCTATCCCAATTTATTTTATCATTGCATTTGCTATCTCATGGGGAGGAATTCTCATTGTTTCAGGCATTGATGGATTCCTGGGAACAACACAAGTAAATGAAGAACTCATGCCCCTGATATATTTGGCAACACTCCTCGGTCCAAGTCTGGCGGGAATTATTTCAACCGGAATTGTTAATGGAAAAGAGGGATTTAGAAAATTGTATTCCCGTTTGTTATCATGGCAGATAGACTTTAAATGGTACCTGATCGCTCTGCTAATTGCACCGGTTTTATTAATTGTCATATTATTCGCATTAATGTCAATATCTTCTTCGTATCTGCCCGGAATATTCGGAACAGACGATAAAGCTTCTCTTATTATATCAGGAATTGCTGCAGGAATTATGGTCGGGATATTTGAAGAGCTTGGATGGACAGGTTTCGCTGTGCCTCAAATGAGTCAACGCTTTGGGGTTCTTAAAACAGGACTTATTACAGGACTGCTCTGGGGATTATGGCATATGCCTCTGTTCATGGGCAGTGTCCGGTCCACCGAAGAAATACCCCCGGTAATTTATCTGGCTGTTTTGTTATTTTCCTTTTTACCTGCCTTCAGGGTATTAATGGTATGGATATATAATCAAACCGGAAGTTTACTAATAATAATGCTAATGCATGCAAGCCTGACCGCAAGCATTCTGATTCTTCCACCCTTAGAAGTTACAGCAAAGCAGGTTATTACATATGACCTTATATTCGCAATTTCATTATGGCTTATTGTTGCAATTATCGCCATCGGTAAAAAGGGTAACCTTTCTAAATAAACACAAGGACGAAGATGTAATAATATTTTAAAAATGAATTAATCATGAAAATACTTTTACTTGGCGCAACCGGCAGAACCGGAATACACATTATTAAAGAAGCGATAAAAGAGGGCATAATATTTCTGCAATTGCCCGGAATCCGGAGAAATTAAAAGATTTTAATATAGATATCACTGAGGGCACACCTTATGATTATGATACTGTAGGAAAGGCTATAACTGGTTGTGATGCGGTTATTAATACACTCAATGTATCAAGAAAATCAGACAATCCCTGGGCTTCACTAACAGCGCCAAAGGATTTGATTTCCAGATCTGCATCAAATGCAATCAAAGCAATGGAGAAAGCCGGCATTGACAGATTTATTGCATTAAGTACCATAGGTGCAGGGCGTTCCTGGCAAAGCACACCCTGGATTTTAAAATTCATTGTCAGTATCAGTAATTTTAAACATGCTTTCAGGAATCATGGAAGACAAGAGGAACTTCTTGAAAAATCGTCTCTCAAATACACTATTTGCAGAGCTCCAATGCTATATGCCAAAATAAACAATACCGGAGCCGTTGCAACACAAGAGGGTGAAAAACCGGCAAGTATGTATCTTAGCAGGAATTCAGCCGCAGAATTCTTTATGAAAATAATTGAGGATGGTGAATATATCAGAGAAACAATAAGCCTTTCGAACAGACCTGAATAATGAATATTTAAGTCAGCCAATTATTGTAATTACAGCTCATAACTGTAAAGTATGGAACCTGTTTTATTAGAATGGCTGCTCCGGGTATAGACCAATTCGTGCCTCGTTACTTTATTTATGCTGAACTCTGTAATAATTCCTAACTGAAGGCAATAATGTTAAAATAAGCAATATAAAGCCTAATGAACCGTATATCAGTTGCAAGGGTGGTTTTGCCTGATATCCGATTATTAAAATCTCAACACCAATCCATATGATAAGACCAAATGCGATCAGAAGGGAACCGAGCCAGGAATAACGCATTTTTTTCAGTAGCCCGAAAGATACTACTAATGGAAAGACCCCCAGAACAAAAAGCAGGATAAGTCCGGGAACCAGGTAATCAGAAAAAGGAGAACCCTCGAGCCAGGTTACAGGGATTCCGACAGAATCACCCGACGGATCAAAAACTAATCCTATCCCTCCTGCAATTCCGCTTAAAGCCTGAAATAATATTAAAATGAAAAGAATAATAACACCAACGGGTCTTGAAGTTTTGTCATTCATTTATAAACCTCCTTTAATTAAAATTATTAATATTATAAGTCAATAGTCCATACACTTCATAGAAGAGTCTGTAGCTGAGACAGATTATTAGTCGATTTCCATAAAACCCACGAGTCTTCAGGATTAAACTTTGCTAAATAAAAGTACCACTATCTCTCTTTATCAGCAACTATTTCATCTCATTAAAATTGTTTATTTTTTGTGTATGAGATGGAACTTGTCATTTATTATTTCTCTAATCTTTGGACAACAATTCATGACTCGTTTCATCTTTCCTTAATAATAATACCCTGATAGTAACCCCTGCCAAGAGAAAATATAAAATATTCCATAATCCAAAGCTAATATAGCCGGGAGTAGTCAAAACCCATCCCAAGTCAAAAGCGGTATATAATGCTCCCGCGATACTCAGTATACCATTTAAAATAAAAAGAATCTTCGCAAATTTCTCAATTCCATTATTTCGAAAAAATGATGCCGCAAACCAAGTAGCTAATCCGATAAATCCATATCCCCACATTTCCGCGGCCCAGGCAAATGAAGTCGGATTACCCATTGCAAAAGCCTCAATAATTACAGCATGTGCTTCTGTATATTCTTTAACCACTGCCGGGATAAATGTAGTTTGGATAATGTAATTCAGGCTAATGACAGAAGCGCCAATTGTCCCGAAAATTAATCCGGATAAAGGATACAACCGGTTAGTTGATAATAAGTAAATTGATGTAAGCAACATAATGCTGCCACCTATCAGGAAAAAACCAAAATAAATGGGAAGACTCTGAATTGCATGATAATGCTCTACGAAAACATCTGCGTTCTCCCAAAAAGGTTGTTTTGGTCTAAGAAATATGGCAAACAGGGAAGGAAATAACGTTCCAATCATTATAAATAATGCACCCATTATACCAAAATTGCATTTAGCAATATTATTTGTATTTTTTATCATTACTATTATCAGTTTAATTCTTCATTTTTTCTAACCAACAAATAAATGATAGCGATTATAGCAGAAACAGGCATTAAATAATCAGGATAAACTCCAAAATTAAATGCAGCACTTGTTCCAACAATTGTCCATAAAGCTGGAATTATTACTAAGTATTTCGGGAACTTTGGTTTTGTAAGCATCAAGAATCCAAATGTCATAATCGTTGACGGGCAAGGCAATCCCAGTGTTATTGTAGCTTCAATAGAATTTTCCAGGAAATATATGAGAACAGGATAAATTACGATGCCGAATATTATAAAGAAATAAGCGATATAATCTATAATTTTTCCATTGAATTCAAATTCAAGTTTCTTTCGGGAAAAAGTCTCAAAAGGAAATAACAATCCTTGCAAAACAAAAAGTCCTCCAAAAACATAAGCTGCTTTATTGATTTCCGTAAAAAAAATGAGATGGTAAGCTATTCCTGTCCATATCCACAAGATTCCCAGAAATCCACCAATCAGCCTGTTTTTTATTTTTTTCTTTGAATGCAGAACAACTACTGATAAAATCCCTAATAATATCAGGATAAACTGTACCGGGAATATTGCAGAATTATACTTCTCAATTATCTCAAAAAATTGCTCTGTGGTAAATGGGATTTTCATAATTTTCATCCTTTAAAATTCAACATAATTCAAAGTTAACGATCTTTGATTCCATTTCAAAATAAGCAAGTTGCGATTTAGCTATCATCCTTAATATCTTTAAATTTCACATTCTCCTTTACCATTCATGGACCAAAAGTCCCGGTTTTACAATTCAACTCCTTTTTCAATATTATTGGATAAACTCCTTAAAAATCTCGTCATTTTCATTCCATCAACAACATCATGGTCCAGTAAAACGGTCATATTTAATACTTCTCTAATTTCTATATTATCATTTCTTACAACCGGCTTTTTAATTACATTCCCTATCCCAAAGCAGATCGGATGAACTGAAATTGGAATGAACCATGCATTTGCTCCTCCGCTTCCACTAACAGAAGTAACTGAAACATTACCCATTTTATTAAATGCAAAATGAGGATGCCTGATTAAATAATACCAAAACATGCGCCTGACGAAACCCGGTAATAAATAGTATATATGCTCTAACCTGTTTGATTTCCTTTGAAGTACAATTTCTTTGTTTGTCAGGGTCTGACTTTTTGCCTGATTGATTTGTGATGTGATTTCCTTAATAGTTTTCTCATTTGTTTTTTCAATTACCAGGGGAATGGGCACTTTATTTCCGTTTATCTCTTTTTCAACAGCAACAGAAATGTTTATATCATTAAATTCTATCAACTTTCTCTTCCCTTTTAAAAATGCAGCAACTATACTATTTTCTTTAATACTTATGCTAATTGCCTTTATCAACCAGGCAAAAAATGATATATGCTCTTTATTTTTTTTATGGTTTTTGATTTTCTTCCTGCTTTCAGTTATATCAATCTCAATCAACACAATAACATGATGTTTTTTGAGCCCAAGCGCACAAACATCAATAGTAGCAATTCTTGATCTTGAAAATATTTTTGTTTGATAATTCTTCATAGTCAGCCATTTTTTATGTTTTACACAAGTCCGCACAAGCTAAACAAGTCAAGCCAATGACCTGAGCCGGGCAAATGAATTGCCATGGTAAATAATCCGGCAACCTGCTGTTGAGCTCAAGTGTATTTTTGCTTAATTAATATTATATTTGATACAATCTCACTGATTGAAATAGTTTCAGCCCTACAATTATATTCCATATACCAATGAGTATTACTACCAAAACCGAAAACAATTCACCTATCTCAGGTAGATAAAAACCAAAACCACTTATTCCCGTTATAATTGCCAAATTGGCTGTCATTTTCCCAAAAAGTTTACTCTTACGCATAACGATACCAATCATTATATATGCGAGATACCCGAGTACATAGCTAACTTGAAATACCATACCGTAATATACGGAAAGCCTGGCCTCTCCTGCGGCCAGGAAAATATTGCGATGTATTTCTGTAGATGCAGCAGCATGAGCATTGCTCAACAAAAGCATCTCCAGTGCCGCATTTGAAAAAATATGTAACAATACTCCTAATAACGCAACAGCAGTTGAAATTACCATCAAAGAACGGTTGTACTTTTCCAAAGTAACATATAGGGCAAGATATAAAGGGATACTTACTACGAGACTAATTTCCAAAGCAAAATCCAGGTTAAGGAGTCCGGCAAAAGGATTGTTCTGAAGATATATAAACCATTCATTTGCTGCACCTGGTGCCCAGGGTGGAGGTGGCCATTTTATATGAGAAATGATTGCAACCGGAATTAACAATGCCGAAAACCAGGCAGCTATTGCACCAAAACGGCATAACATACCCCATTTTGTATTATCTAAGTCATACTCAGTTTGTGATTCCATTTAATATTACTCTTTTATTCAGTATTGTCATTACGCATGTTAGAGGCAGGCATTATCGGTAAGACCGTTTATAAAACTCAGGTAGCCAAAAACATTCATCTTTGGACGGATTTGAACAAATGAAGCCAAAACAAACTAATGGAATATGTAAAACCATACAATTTTATTTTATAACGAACTTAGGATATTAGGAGCACGTTGGTCATTTTTTTTTCAGGAAATCCACAGACTTGCAAGTTGTCAGAACAGATTACAACTTAGTCATATGATTACCCTGTAAACTAACCAAATGTATTCTTTCTTAAGTACCTCACACTTTATCAATTCCATTTTAACATTACTCTTCAAATCACTAAACATGTTATATGATTTGGCCCCGGCTATTACTGGATGGACCAATAAGCTGATTTCTTCAACAAAACCTTGGCTAATAAGAAGATTTCCCAATATTCTCCCTGTATCCGTTAAAATTTTAGTAACATTATATTTTTCAGCAAGGATATTTATCGCTCTTTTTAAATCAACATAATTTCTACCAATAATATGGTAATCATAGTTTCTTTCCATGAGGTGATCTAAATATGATTTTGGTGTTTTTTCCGACACTAAAACAATTACATCTCTGCAAAATTCAAATCTACGGCAGGTATGTAATAATCCCTTTAAATCTCCCTTAGTATCAATTATTACCCAGAAAGGCAAGCTTTTTTCTCTTTTTTGTTTAATAAAATCTTTTTCCTCTTCAGGTGGGACTTCCTCCCCGAACATCTCAATCCCTGTTTTTATGGTATTGGAACCGATTAGGTGAACATCCGGTTTATAATTTCCTGCGATTTTATAATGCAGATCCATATTGGTTTCAAAATTTATGAGTGAACCGTCAACACTGATTGAATTGTGTATGATTATTTTCGGAACCATTTTTTTAACCTCCTTGCATAAAATTAATTTTATAATAGATAAATTTATACAAATTATTAAAAACCAATGCTAAATTGACATGACAAAAGCAGAAAATGTATCTGAAATTTATAGACAAACTGGAGGTTGAACAACCGATAGTCCTCCAATATGTGGAGGCCTTTATGGTAACGGTATAAAATCACAATAAAAATGATAACTTACAACCTGATAGCGCCATGTGGAATGAATTGCGGAATTTGTCTTGGTTATCTTAGAGAGAAAAACAGATGTAATGGCTGCCGGATTAATCCTGCACTTAACTTTAAGTCAATAGAAAGATGTACAATCAGAAATTGCACTTATTTAAAAAAAACGATTTCGGGATTTTGTAATAACTGTGAAAAATACCCCTGCCAAAGATTAAAGCAACTTGATAAAAGATATAGAACAAAGTACAGGATGAGTATGATGGATAATCTTGAATCTATCAGAAACATTGGTCTGGATAAATTTGTGGGAAAAGAAAATCAACGATGGATTTGTCCGAATTGTGGGAAAATGCTATGTGTACACAGAGATTTCTGTTTAAATTGTAAAGAAACGAAAAAATAAAAACTAAATGGAGAAATTAACCATGAAATCTTTTGATGAATATATGATTGATTTTAATAGTTTAACCGGGAAAATAGAGAAAGGGACATCGAGATTTATTAACGATATTATAACCTTCATATCATAATCAATATTCCAATAAATCGAATTTTATGAAGTCATTGGAAGAAAGCGTTGTCAGGGCAATGGATGGCTCAGGTACTGAACTATACCCATTCATACCATATATATGTCAGGACCTTTGGGAAATTGGTTCAGATCCTGATGTGATTATCCATCTTATTTGTAAACACTGTGATACTTCTAATAAATTGAAAGTACTCGATTTAGGTTGCGGGAAAGGAGTGGTATCGATAAAAATAGCACAAAAATTAAATTTTTTATGCCATGGGATTGATGCAATCCCCGAATTTATAGCTTATGCCAGACAAAAAGCCATTGAATATGTGGTTGATAATCTTTGTAAATTTGAAACAGGTGATATCAGGAAAAGTGTAAAGATATTGCCTGAATATGATATAATAGTACTTGGATCAATCGGCCCTGTTTTTGGTGATTATTATTCAACCCTGACAACAATCTCAAAATGCCTTGACAAAGATGGAATTATGATCATTGATGATGGTTATATCGAAAACGGAAGTGATTTTTTCAATCCATTAATGCTTAAACGAGATACCATTGATCAGCAAATTAAAGCATCTGGGATGCAACTTATTGATGAACAAATTATTGCCAAGGAAGGGATTAAAAGTTCCAATAAATTTATTTTTGAGAAATTAAAAATAAGGTGTTTGGAATTAATCAGTAAATATCCTGATAAACATCAACTTTTCGAAAATTACATTAAAAAACAAAATGAAGAGAATGAAATTCTTGAGAATGAAGTTGTTTGTTCAACTTTTGTGATTAAAAAAAAGTAAAGACTTAATTGATTAAAATTGGTTTGACCCGATTGTTTGGACACTTCTTCTAAATCAGTTTAGGACATTATCGTCATCCTGATATAGGCACATATGTAACACATATTCAATAAATACCTTTTTTAGATAAGATTTTTATAATTGGCTTGGAGCGCCTGAAATGTTGAAAACATCCTCCAAAAATGGATACGAATATTCAGATGTATTTTCGCTTATCTATCTGAAGATAAAGCTGGAAGGGACTAAGAAAATTTCAGGGGTCAAACACTTATTAATTGATGAAATGCATGATTATACACCTGTTCAGTATGCAGTTCTGTCGCTGGTGTTCCCATGTAAAAAAACCATTCTCGGAGATGCCAGCCATTCGCTGGGAATTATCTGTAAAACACAGAAGCAGGCCATACACATCCACCATCAATTGCTGAAAGAATTTCCGGAAATTGTTCTGCTTTCAGATGAAAGCGCTGCATTTTCAGCAGGGGTAATTGTTTGCTCAGGACACATGTGGTCTTTTATCACAACCAAACATTTTGGTTAATTACTGCACATTTTGGTTTTAAAATTCTGAAACTCAAAACAGCTATTTTTATCATGATGCTCGCTTTTTTGAATAAATAAAACCCGGTTAATATTTCCAACGGTTAGCCAAAGCCACCAGCGATAACATCACAGGCACTTCAACCAGCACACCCACTACCGTTACTAAAGCAGCCGGGGAGTTTAATCCGAAAAGTGCGATGGCAACTGCCACCGCCAGCTCAAAAAAGTTGCTGGCACCTATCATGGCTGCCGGGGCACACACCGGGTGTGGGAGTTTCAGTTTTCTTCCGCCAAACCAGGCCAGAAAAAAGATAAAGTAGGTTTGAATGACCAGCGGCACGGCAATAAATAAAATAATGAGCGGGTTACTCAGAATGTTTTGTCCCTGGAATGCAAACAACAGCACCAGAGTAACTAAAAGCGCTGCGATGCTAACCGGTTTCAGTTTGGGTAAAAAGACTGTTTTGAACCACTCCTTACCATGGCGTTTTATGAGCATGCGTTGAGTAATTACTCCGGCCACAAGGGGAACAACCACAAAAATGCTAACGCTGGCCACCAACGTATCGTAGGGAATTGTAATGTTGGTAATACCAAGCAGCAAACCTACAATCGGCACAAACGCCACTAAAATGATCAGGTCGTTTACCGAAACCTGCACCAGTGTGTAATTGGGGTCGCCGTCGGAAAGGTAGCTCCATACAAACACCATGGCCGTACAAGGTGCAGCGCCCAGCAGGATAGCTCCTGCTATATATTCACCTGCCATAGACGGGTCAATCCAGGCGGTGTAAATTTTCGAGAAAAATATCCAGGCAAAAAACGCCATGGTAAAGGGTTTAATGGCCCAGTTGACAATCAGTGTCCAAACCACACCCCGCGGCTTTTTCCCAACATTTTTAATGCTTGAAAAATCAATCTGCAGCATCATCGGGTATATCATGAGCCAGATTAAAACAGCAACAGGAATATTAACACGGGCAAATTCCAGACTGCTGATTATTCCAACAGAGTCGCCAAATAAATAGCCCAGACCTATGCCGCCAAGGATTCCGAGAGCCACCCAGATGGTAAGGTATTTTTCAAAAAAACCAATAGTCTTTTTAGGTTTATCGGGAATTATTATTTTTTTGAATTTTTTATCCATTGTATTCAACTTTTAGTTATGTTATTTT
>Ga0334898_1003543_pt1 | contig 12499 bp, 16 predicted proteins | sample GraSluR3_MG_10_FD_207228 | JGI IMG/M metagenome (GOLD analysis project Ga0334898, IMG submission 207228) | Sludge microbial communities from methane-producing bioreactor in Wageningen University, Netherlands - Granular Sludge_3_08-R3 | ecosystem: Engineered > Bioreactor > Anaerobic >... | reverse complement strand
ATTCAATTGCCTTCGGCGAAAATTTTTGGAGATTTGTCAAGGGTTTTTGATGAAAAAAGTGGAGGTTTTTTAAAAACATGGGATTCAAAGCACTGATTTTTCGGGCTTTGTAATTCCGAGAGACTATGATAGTATTTAAGGAGGATATAAATAAGGAGGAGGAACTGTAAGAAGGTGTGAACATTTTGTTCACACCTTCTTAAGTTGAATTGAATGCTTGAATTTAGTTCAAAAGCATCATTGAATACGAATGCTTGTTCTGATATTATCTATCTAAGGTGCTGTATTCGTTATGACGGAAACTGGCGGTTATCCACTCCCAAAAAGAATGGGGGTGATTTTATGGAGATGTTTGATTATATTGGTTTAATTAGTGCAATCGTTACAATAATTGCTCGATTAGTTTATATATACAATCAGTATAAATCAGATAATAGACATAATAAAAAGTAACCGCCCCGCCTAAGGTAGGTTACTTAAAATAAAAGCTACGAGGGCTAACCGTCAGGCAGCACCTTTTATATGTTTATTATACATCAATTAATTAACAATATCAAGATACAGAATATTTTAATCAATGAAGATAGTATTTAAGGAGGTATATTATGAGTGATTTTACGGATCGAGCAAGAGGTGCACTTATGGGGGCATTTATTGGAGAAGCACTAGGCGTTGGACCCCACTGGTATTATGATTTAGATGAACTACATGAAGCATATGGAACATGGATTGATGATTATACAAATCCGAAGCCGGATCGTTATCATCATGGAGTTGAAGCCGGAGAACTATCCCAGCAAGGCTGGATTATTAAAGAAATGGCGAAGTACCTCATTCAAAACAAAGGATATGAAAAACATTCCTTTTGTGACATGATGGATCAAAACATATTGCCCCAATTAGATGGTACGCCTATGGGTGGACGTGGTGGTTATACGAGTCAAGTGATGCGCCATTTATATGAAAGCCGAGTGGAAAAGCATCTTCCCTGGTCAGAAGTGGCAGGAATAGGCGATACAACAGAGTCCCTTGAGAGAAATATTCCGACAGCCATTTATTATGCAAAGGACATGCAAAATCTATGTGCAAGCATTACAGAAAATACGGCTTTAGCGCAAAGTGATAATGTAACGGGATCCTTATCGGTGGCATACAATGTTGTACTTGCCACACTCATTAACGGTGAGCCACTCGATGAGAACATTAGTAAAAAACTTATGAAAATGGTGCATAGTGGAGAATTACCATTTCATGCTGTTACATTGGATAATCTAGAAGCACCTAAAAAAGAGGAAAAAGCAAAATCAAATGTAGGCTTATTTGCTTCACCAGATGCATTGTTATCACCTGGCTATATGGCAAGAGCAGCTGATGACCCGGATATTATCATTGAACCGGCATGGAAAGCATCCATTGTTTACGGTATGCCGTGTGCAATCTATCATATGCTTCCGACAGCATACTACCTAGCGGCCAGGTTCAAGGATGACTTTGAATCCGGTGTGCTCCATGCCATTAATGGCGGTGGTCAAAATCAAGTGCGAGCTATGCTAACAGGTGCATTAATCGGAGCGCAAGTGGGCTTGTCCAATATTCCTAAGCGTTTTATTGAGGGGCTCAAAGACCACGAAGAACTCTTGAAAATTAGTCAACAGTTGGTTGCGAAGTAGAAATAAAAGTTGACTTACCCTACTGAATAGGGTATTGTATAAGTGGGAGAATTAATATGACAAGAGAATTTATTAGAACGAATGAATTTGAGAAATGTTGGAAACAATTAAAATTTGATGAGCAAAATATGATTGAGCTAGAGACGTTTCTTTGTTTGACTCCAGAAGCGGGAACTTTAATACAAGGAACTGGTGGATTGAGAAAACTTAGATGGGCGTTGCCGGATACGGGGAAAAGTGGAGGTATTCGTGTTGTTTATGTAGATTTTGCATTTTATCAGAAGATATATTTGATTTCAGCATACCCAAAATCAGAAAAAATTAATATGACAAGAGAAGAATGTAATCAAATAAAAAAGTTTATAAAATCACTTAGCGATGAATTAGAAAGGTAGTGATAAGATGGATGTTTCAAAGAGTATTCTACGAGGTTTGTCAGAAGCTGTTGAATATGAAAAAGGGAATCAATCCAAGGCTACAAGAAGTAGAGTTGAAATTGCTGAATTGCCAAGTTATCATGGCGTAAAAATCAAAGAAATTAGAATGAAAAAAAAGCTAAGCCAAGCGGCCTTTGCAAAAGTAATAGGTGTTTCGGTTAAAACGGTAGAAGCATGGGAAGCAGATCGAAATATTCCGTCTGGTCCTGTTCAAAGACTACTAGATATGATTGAAAGAGAAGAAAATGTACTGGAAAATAGCAATATACTTCTTTTGAAGTAGATTGTAGTGGACAATTCACGTCAAGATTTTAACCCCGCCTTGTCTTATAATGATATTAGAGGTGATCGAGTGAAGGAAAGTGAAGGAATACAAGCCGTTCGAATGATGCAAGAATTTATCGAAGATCATTTAGATGAAAAAATCACATTGCGCCAGATTGCAGCCCATGTTGGATATTCACCCTGGTACTGTATCCGTTTCTTTAAGGAATATACAGACAAAACACCTTTTGAGTATCTACGCATGCTACGGTTGACGGAAGCGGCTAAAAAACTTCGAGATCAAGAGTGTAAAATTATCGAAGTGGCCTATGATTTTTACTTTGAATCTCAAGAGGGCTTTACCCGGGCTTTTTCCAAGCAATTTGGTATTACACCCAAGCAATATTCCTTAAAAAAACCACCGGTTAAGTGGTTTATTTCCTTTCCGGTATCACCCCAAAATATTCAAGAGAAAGGTGAGACGACGATGAGCAAAAAAGATGTAGCAACAATATTTACCCAGGTTATAGAAAAACCGGAGCGAAAGATGTTAATTAAACGAGGTGTTAAAGCAAGGGAGTATTTTGCCTACTGCGAAGAGGTCGGATGTGACATCTGGGGTCTATTATGCAGTGTCAAAGAAGCCCTAGACGAACCGGTTGGAATGTGGTTGCCAGACCAATACCGACCGGCAGGAACATCACAGTATGTTCAAGGCGTTGAAGTTCCAATGGACTATAAGCAACCAATATCGGAAGGAATGGAACTCATTACACTCAAGCCATATCATGTGATGATTTTTCAAGGACAACCCTACGATGATGACAACTTTGAAGAAGAAGTGATGTTAGTCAAAGAAGCCATTGACCGTTACAATCCAACTCTATACGGATTTGAATGGGCAGACGAAGAAGGTCCGAGTTTTCAATATGAGCCTCAAGGCGATCGAGGATATATCGAGGGTAGACCAGTAAAAAAAAGAAGCTAAAAAAGCGATAATTCAAGACATGTGAAAGCAGAGTGTATGGTTAGATATACTCTGCTTTTTTCTTGTATAAGGTTAGATTATATTGACAAAAGCCAAGCAATTGTGGTTAGATTAATAAATAAAAGCAAGCCTGCAAAGAAAAAGTCAATAGGAGGAATAATGATGCCATATTATATTCGAACAAGAACAAAGGATGAAGCGTTTGAACACATAGATGTGCTTATAAGTCGATTAAAAGAACTCGTGGCAGAAGAGCAAAAGGAAGCCAATTTTGTGGTTGTTGAAAAGGTCGATGGAGGATATATGGAAGTTGCCTTAGGACTAGGTGGCTTGAGCATTATAAATTATACACCGGAAGATGAAGAGGAGCCATCCATTGTCACATGCAATGCAACGATTGACCGAGCTAAGAGTGATGAGATAAGAATCAAAGATTTGAGCGAAGAAGACTATCAAGCATTTTCTTCGAATACAATCCCAATGGAACAAGCTCTTCAGGTCGTGCGGCGATATCTTGAAGGAGAATCATTCACAGACCTTTGCGACTGGTACATGGCATAAAGGAGGAAGATCGTATGTTACATTTTGGAATGCCCACACTTTTAGAGTTAGACGGATTAGAAGCCAATGCAAAATTTTGCCATGAGCATGGATTGAAATTTGTTGAGATTAACATGAACGTACCGGATTACCAAGTCGAGGTTTTAGACAAAGACTTTTTGCTGGAGTTGATGGACAAATATCAGATTTACTTTACCTTTCATATGGCCGATAATATGGATGTGGCCAACTTTCAGGAAGAGGTACGAAAGGTCAATGTCGACTTGGTCATTAAAACCTTAGAATTTGCCGAATCTATAGGAAGCCCCATTGTCAATATGCATATGCAAAAAGGGGTCTACTTCACCATGCCAACAGAAAAAATCTATATATACCAGTCGTATATCGATCGTTATATGTCCTATGTAGAAAGCTTTGGAAATGTCATGAATCAAGTACTAAAAGGTAAAGAAGTCAGCCTTGCTGTGGAAAATACTGGGGACTTTGACCGTGAGTTTATGCGGGCGGGAACCTTGAATTTGATTGAACGCCCACATATTGTTATGACCTATGATATTGGCCATGATTATTCTTTTGGCAATGACCGAGAATTCATTATTGAACATCTGGATAAAATACGACATATGCATATTCATGATGCCATTGGAGAAGATCATCACTTGGCGCTTGGAAGCGGAGAGATGCAACTGGAACGCTATATCGGCTTTGCCAAGAATTATAAGGTGCGTTGTGTCATTGAAGCCAAGACCATTGAAGCTTTAAAAGTGAGTGTTCAAGAGTTGCCGAAATATATATAGAAAATACTGAATATTAGGAGGGTTATATGAGTTTTAGCATGATTGGATTATTTATTGCATTTATTGGAATAATACTTATAGGTGGATTATTTATTGGACTGCAAGTTTTGGCGTCAATTAAAGGCCCCAAGTTTGCCGGTCTGATTCTTCCGGCAATACATTTGCTGGTAAGTGGGGTGATAATTTACTTATTACCCTTATATACATATATAAAAGCGAGAAATATAGGTATACTTTTATTGGGAGTCGTATTCTTGATTTATCTGGTGATTTTTTTTGTTGGGCTAACGGTGAAAAAATAAAGATGAAAAAAGAGGAAAACATCATGAATTTAATAAAGGATAAACTTACAAATTACATGGATTCTTGGGTCAAAGCTGATCGATTTTCAGGAAGTCTTTTGGTATATAATAGGAACGGTATTCTTTTTGAAAAGGGCTATGGTTATGCCAATGAACAATATAAAGTGATCAATACCATTGAAACAAAATACAGAATTGGTAGTTTTACAAAACAGTTTACGGCTGTTTCGATTCTTATCCTTTATGAAAAGGATAAATTGAAGCTTGAAGATAGAATCACACAGTACATACCCAATTACATTCATTCTGAGAATATAAGCATACACCAGCTTCTTTGCCATACTTCGGGCGTGCCTGAGCACACGAGCTTTGAAGAGTATAAGATTAGTGAAAGAATTAGTGTGGATACCATTCTAGAGCGTTTAAATAAAAGAGAATTGAACTTCAATCCAGGTGAGAGATTTGAATATAGTAATTCAAATTACGCGCTATTGGCTCAAATTGTTGAAGCGATTTCTGGCTTAGGAATAGAAGACTTTTATCAACAATATATATTTACACCCATTGGGCTTGAGAATACAGGCCTATCAAAAAACGAAGATATAAATATTGGTCTGGCACAAGCTTATTCCTATTCCGGACAAGGAATTATTCACGCTGATTATTATGATATGAGTGGGGCCTATGGCAGTGGATTTCTTTATTCCAATGCAAAGGACATATTAAAATGGATCAAGGACTTATTGAATGGGAAAATTATCGGTCTAGATACCCTTAAAAAAATGTTGACACCATATGAATTTGTTTGCTACTTGAATGCCTATGCAGGCTATGGATGTTTTGTGCGCGGTGAACCTGCAGAGGAAATGTGTGCGAGTGGATTTATCAGTGGCTATACATTTAATATCTGGGTAGATATTCAAAAAGATTGTGGTGTCATTATTTTAAGCAATAATGATACGACCGCTTCAGGTAGAATACTAGAAGGCATACAAAGCATTATTTCTGGCAAAGAACCTTTGGTGGAAGTAAAACCAGTAGCAACAGGTGAGATGAAAAACAAGGACCAATTAATAAGCATGACAGGTAAGTTCAACTGCCCATATACAGGAGCAGAATTCACCATTAGTCTGGAAAATAATGAATTATATATTGACCGTTTATGGGCCCAAGAATACAAAGGAGAAAAGTTCAAAATATCCTATGTTGAAGAAGAGGAAGATCAAATCACCTATGCTTGTGATGTATGTGATGGAAAATTTATTTTCACAAAGTCCATGGATACCGACATCAAAGAGCTTATATACATATATGATATTTTTAGCTTACCCTATACAAAAGTAGAATAAAAAAATTCTCAACACCTATTGACCAAAGTGGTCGGTAGGTGTATAATTATGTCATAACACCGACCGAAGTGGTCGGTCGATAGGAGATGATTTTTTGCAAGATATATTAGAAAAAATGGACCCGGATAAAAAGGACCGCCTTATTAATGCGGCAATGAAAGAGTTTGGTGCCAACCGCTTTGAAAAAGCCTCGACCAATACCATTGTAAAAGAAGCCGGAATATCCAAAGGCCTGCTCTATCATTACTTTGATTCCAAAGATGCCCTCTATAGCTATTTGTTTGAGTATGCCATGACATCCGTAGCAGTTCCTATAGCCGAACAAGTTGGTTTAGAAGAAACCGATATCTTGAAACGGATTGAGCAGATTAGTCATCTGAAAATAAAAATTTTTCATCAAATGCCGGCATTGGTGAGTTTTTCAAAAACCATGTATGCAGGTATGGACTTTGAAGAGATTAAAAAAATGATTCAAAAATACAATCCTATACCCATGGACATGTACTATCATCACAACATTGATACAAGTTTATTTAAAGATGAGATTGATATAAACATGGCCATTCAAAACATTCAATATACCTTAGAACGCATCAGCGAAGCTTATATTACTCAACTGAACATGGGCATTGATATCGATATAGATAAGATTATGACAGAATTTGAAGGGTTTTTAACACATTTTAGACAGATTTATTATAAATAAAGTCCGTTCTTAGTTTGGAGGTTATTATGACGAAAAAATTGATAATCGTGTTTCTTATTTTCATAGCCATAGGCATAGGTCTCTTTTATATTTTAACTATGGGAGATGTGGGTGTTGAGTATAACACAGCCCAGGTTACCAAAGGCCAAGGAGGACAATCGGTTGGTGATCTTGGAAGAATCAGCTCAAAGAATATTCGAAAGTATTACGGAAACGGTGGACAGACTATTGAACAGATGTCGCTTAAGCTTGGCGACCGTGTAAGCAAAGGACAGCTTCTCATTCAATATGAAAACAATCATGAAGAGCTTGATCTAGAGATTCAAAGGGTGAAGAAACAGATTGAAGCCCTAGAAGCGACTTATAGTGAAGCCCAGTCCGGAGTGGATATGGGAACAGTCAATAGCTCTAGGATTCAAATATCCAGCCTTCAAAACCAGATTGAAAATGCGGTAAGAGAAAAGGAAAGAATAGAGACTCTCTATAATGAAGGTGTTGTTTCCTTGGTTGAACTTGAGCAGACGACACAAGTTATCGATCAGCTCAATACCCAGTTAGACATGGCCCAAAATAGCTATAGTCAGGCAGCAAGAGGCCTCTCGAGAAATATGCGGGAAAAATACGAGGCTGAAATCGGAGCCCTGCTCTTGTCCATTGACCTCTTAGAACAAAAGCGAGAGGATGGAGCAATATATGCAGATATTGAAGGCATTGTTACAGAGCTGAACACCTTTGAAGGCGACAAACCTTCTCCAGGTATGATGCTCATTGAATTGCAGGATCCGACAGATAAAACCGTACTGGTTGATTTTTTGATGGAAGATGCCATTCGAATCGAACCGGGTATGACAGCTGAGATTAGTGATGCTCAGTTAGGTATTTATATCGAAGCCTTAACCGTTGACCAAGTCTATCCCAAAGCTTTTGAGACAGTATCTGAACTTGGCGTTAGGGAAAACCGACAAACAGTAGCCGTTGGATTACCAACATCCGCTCCTGACCTTGCTTTTGGAACCCAAGTGGAGACAAAGGTGGTCGTTGAACCATCCAGAGAAATGCTACTTGTGCCTTCAGGATCCCTCATTCTAAAAGATGGAAAAAGCTATGTGAAAGTCCTTGAAAATGATAAACTGGTTGAGCGACAAGTGACAAGCGGAATCAAAGTGGATAATAAGATAGAAATCATTGAAGGACTTATAGAAGGCGACCATGTACTTATTAATTACCAAGAAGACTAAGACCGGGAAGAGGTGAATCCGATGATTAAAGTCAAGAATTTATATCATTCCTATAATAAGGATGATATCTACGCAGTCAACGATATTAGTTTTGAGATTGAAAAAGGTGAGATATTTGGATTTTTGGGCCCGTCCGGCGCCGGAAAATCAACAACACAAAACATTTTAGTGGGATTATTACAGCTGCAACAAGGCCAGGTTGAAGTAGCCGGATATGATGTTAAACACATTAAAGATAAGATGTTTAATAAGATTGGCATGTCCTTTGAACAATCCAATGTTTACAGTAAAATGTCCGGTTTAGAAAATCTAGAATTTTATAGAAAACTCTTTGATGTCAAGACCAGAGACCCTAAGGAACTGATTAAACTTGTGGGTCTAGAAGGAAAAGAACACGTTAAGGCAGGTAAGTATTCCAAAGGGATGAAGCACCGCCTAACCTTTGCAAGGTCCATGATTAATAATCCGGAGATGTGGTTTTTAGATGAACCCACGACAGGTTTAGATCCATCGATAGCAGCAGGAATCAAAGATATCATTCGACAAGAAAACCAAAAAGGAGCCACCGTCTTTTTAACAACACATAACATGTATATCGCGGATGAACTCTGTGATCGTGTGGCCTTTGTGGTTGACGGTAAGATTCGCCTCATTGATTCCCCCAAAACCTTAAAGCTCAAATATGGTGAAAAATTAGTCGATGTAGAGTATATACAAGACGATCAATTGATCAAAGACAGTTTTTCGACCGTTGAGCCAGCTGAAAAAGCTCGATTAATGGAGGTCATCGACCACCATGATATTCAAACCATGCACACTAAGGAAGCAACCCTTGAAGAAATATTTATCAAGGTAACCGGAAGGGGTTTGGTATAGATGAAACTTTGGTACAGTTTTTCCAAAGAGCTCAAGCTATCTTCAAAAAGTTGGTATTTTTATCTAGAACTAGTGATGGCCATTGTCCTGCTCTTGGTGCTTCTCTTTGTCGTACCGGAAGAATTTAACAGCAAGGGCAAGGAATATATGTATCTTGACCTTCCCCAAGTCGTCCAAGACAATTATCGGAAAAATCTCTTGGAAGACGATGAGGATGAAGCGGTAGAGTATGTTGAATTGGAGGCGGAGGATACACTTTATCCTGCCACACTTTATGAAACCGAGGAATCCAAAGTTTACCTTTTGGAGAGTAAGATAGCCTTAGATGCTATCACGGAGTCAGAACGGGTACCGACAGTTTATGTCCATGTCAACGACCAGAATCAGATCGGTTTTACCTATTATCTGCAGGGCTATGAAACGCAAAAACTTCAGAATCTATTAGGTGTATTTCATAATCGACTAGCAGGACATGATGTGATTGAAGCTTATTCGGATCAATTGGAGGTTCGGAGCTTGTATCAAAACAGTGAGCCACTGAATGATCGAGAGAATATTCTGCCGGTTTTTCTGACTTTTAATGGTAGCTTGATGAGTCTGTTTATGATTGCAGCCTATATTTTCCTAGACAAGGGTGAAGGCATTATCAAAGCCTATGCAGTGACTGCCTCCTCTGTCTGGCATTACCTACTCAGTAAAATCGGTGTCATTATTACAACCAGTATCTTTACCACCCTGATTATTACCATACCCATTATGGGATTCCAACCCAACTATCCCATGATGATGCTCTTTTTATTTACATCCGGATTTTTTGCAGCAGCGCTTGGATTGCTCTTAACAAGCTTTTATGACGATATTGTCCAAGCCTTTGGTGCCATGTACATCGTCATTGTGATTATGATTATGCCCAATATCTCGTATTTTACACCGAGTTGGGATCCGGACTGGGTGAAAATTATCCCTAGCTATGTTATGCTTCAAAGCTTCAAAGATATTATATCGATTGGCGGTAACATGACCTATGTACTTGTTGCCTCAGCAGGATTCTTGGCTTTAGGCATAGGGCTTTTTGTACTGGCTACTTATCGATTTAAAAAGACCTTGTCCTTGTAGGGGGTGCTTATATATGTTAAAAAAAATATTCATTATTTTTTGGAGAGACGTCAAAGTCAGTGTCCGTAATTTTATTACCCTCTATATTCTGGTGGTACCCATTATTTTTGGGATTATGATTAATGTTTTTTCTCCGGGGATTAATGATACAACCGTTGAAATCGTATTGCTAAAAGGGGAAAACCCACAGCAAAGTGACTATCTTAAACAGTTTGCTCAGGTTGAACTTCTTGACAGTTTAGAGCTAATAGAAGAACGGTTGCGCAAGCGAGACCATATCATAGCCATCTTACCCGGAGTATCAGAAGATTATTATATACTGACCCAGGGGAATGAACCGGATTATATCGTAGATTATGTTAAAAACCTGGCCACGTTTGAACACTTTGAACTCTCCGTCGAAGACTCTATGGCTGAAATCGTCGATCTTGGTCGGGAGATTCCGCCACTCAAAAAACTCATGGTCAATGCAGGGATTATTTTCATCTCTATTCTTGGGGGTATGATTATTGCCTTAAACATCGTGGAAGAAAAAACAGACCGTACCATTCGGGCCATCCACTTATCACCTGTATCACGGATAGGCTTTATTGCCGGCAAAAGCTTAATGGGTGTGGTTGTCCCCGTGGTAGGAAGTATCTTGCTTCTGATGATTACTGGCTTTTGGGAGATTAACTTTTTACATGCACTGATTATGGTGTTGACATCATGCATCATCAGCGTCCTTGTCGGCTTTATTCAAGGGATTAATAATGACGATCTTATGAATGCAGCCGGCAACATGAAACTACTCTTCATGCCCTTATTTGGATCTATTGCGGCCCAAGAACTTCTAGCAGATAAGTGGCAAAAATTATTTTACTGGATTCCCTTCTACTGGACCTACAAAGGCAATGACCTGGTCCTATCCGGTCAAGGCGATTGGCTTGATATCATGACCTATGCAGGCATTGTTTTTGGAATCAGCATGATGGTATTTTTCATCTTGGCACCCAAAATACGTAAAGGATTAGGATAAGAAATGGAGGAAAAAATTATGACAATATGGGCAATTTTAGCATTTGTGTATTCAGCATTAGTGATTATATTAACCGTAACAAAGCCACCGGCCATCTGGAAGATCAAAAAAATCCAATGGTTTGAAACACATATGGGCGTCAAAGGTACAGAGATCTTCTTCTACATCTGGGCACTTGCTTTTCTTGTGATAGGTGTTTGGTTGCTGACACGTTGAAGCGCTTGAATATGATGAAAACGAAAGGCTAATGCAGTTTATCGGAAAGCATCTCAATGATAAGTTTTATCTTGAAGGTGATCAGCGGGTAAATATACGAGATAAGATCTTTAGAGAAGCGATTTCTAACGTGCTCATTCATAGGGAGTTTTCAAATCCATTCCCTGCTAAGCTTGTAATAGAGAAGGATAGAGTCTACATTGAGAATAGCAATAAACCTCATGGAAATGGAATCATTGACCCAGAGAACTTTTCCCCATATCCTAAAAATCCAACGATAGCCAAGTTCTTTAAGGAAATCGGCTGGGTTGATGAGCTTGGTTCAGGAGTTAGGAATATTTATAAATACAACAAGATATATTCTGGTGCAGACCCTGAATTTATTGAAGCGGATGTGTTTAAGACTATAATTCCTTTGATAGATAAGTTGGGTGAACATGCTAGTGAACATGCTAGTGAACATGCTAGTGAACATGCTGAAATTCAAGGTGCTACAGAGAATATATTAGAATTTTGCAAAGAACCTAAAACAAGATTGGAAATTCAAAAATTTTTGAATATAAAGAGCAGAAGTTATTTTAGCCAGAAGGTGCTTAATCCATTAATTAAAAGCGGATTATTAAAATTAACAATTCCGGACAAACCCAAGAGTCCAAATCAAAAATATTATTCCAATCGATAATCAATGTGCTCATCACAATGTGGTGAGCTTTTTTTTGCCTTGCTCTAGGAAAGTCCTACTTTAGCTTTCTGCCTTGAAACGTAGCAGAAAGCGTCAAGGACCTTTCCCTCCGCGAACAATCCCAAGGGGAACGCGACATAGTCGCTTTGTTCTTTGATAGGAAAGTTCTACTTTTCTATCAAAGACATTTTAGAATCAAAAAAATAATCCAAGGTACAAAAATAAGGCCAAGGATTAAAATGGCAATGATTTATTCGTGTTTGTAAGTAACGCCACGAA
>Ga0334898_1003539_pt1 | contig 12516 bp, 7 predicted proteins | sample GraSluR3_MG_10_FD_207228 | JGI IMG/M metagenome (GOLD analysis project Ga0334898, IMG submission 207228) | Sludge microbial communities from methane-producing bioreactor in Wageningen University, Netherlands - Granular Sludge_3_08-R3 | ecosystem: Engineered > Bioreactor > Anaerobic > Unclassified... | reverse complement strand
ACATTGTTTCCCACTTTACAATCGTGGGCAATGTGCACATACGCCATAATTAAACAGTTGTTCCCTACCGTGGTTTTTCCGCGTGCGGCAGTGCCTCGGTTCACGGTAACAAATTCCCTGATGGTGGTGTTATCGCCAATTTCCACAGTGGAATATTCCCCTCTGAATTTTAAATCCTGGGGGATGGCGCCTAAAACGGCCCCTGGAAAGATAGTACAGTTTTTTCCAATTCGTGTTCCTGCCAAAATGGTGACATTAGAACCGATGCGTGTTCCTTCGCCAATTATCACATCACTTTCGATGGATACAAAAGGTTCAATTACAGCGTTTTCGGCAACTTTTGCATCGGGGTGAATATAAGCCAGTGGTTGTTTCATATCTTTGTTGAATCTGGATTAATTTTCTGTTTGTTTTACAATCTGGGCCATAAATTCGCCTTCGGCAACAATTTTACTGCCCACGTAGGTAACACCCTTCATTGTGGCAATGCCTCGTCTGATGGGTGAGGTTAATGCTACCTTGAATATAAGTGTATCGCCCGGAACTACTTTTTTCCTGAATTTTACGTTGTCAATCCGGATAAAATAGGTCGAATATTTTCCTTCGAGTTTACACAATACCAGTAACCCTCCGGTTTGAGCCATCGCTTCGATGAGCAGAACCCCGGGCATAACCGGTTCATCGGGGAAATGCCCCTGGAAAAAAGGTTCGTTGTGGGTAACGTTTTTAATGCCTATTACTTCTGAATCGGTAATGGACAGTACTTTGTCAACCATTAAAAACGGATAGCGGTGGGGTAAATATTCTTTTATCTGAAGGGTGTCGAGCAACGGTGTGGCATCGGGATCGTATTCCGGGGCAGCGGCCTTGGTTTTTTCCCATGCATCTTTCAGGGCCTGTGCAAAAATAGTGTTGGGCCTGTGGCCGGGTTTCGAGGCAATTATCCGGCCTTTAATGCGTTTGCCGCACAGTGCCAGGTCTCCAATCACATCGAGCAGTTTGTGACGTGCACATTCGTTGTCGAAATGTAAATTCAGGTTGTTTAAAATACCCTGAGGTTTCACTTCAACTTTGTCGTGATGGAATAATTCAGCCAGACGATCCAACTCTTCCTGGCTCACCTCTTTGTCGATTATTACAATGGCATTGTTTAATTCACCCCCTTTTATCAGGTTATTGTTCAGCAGAAATTCCAGTTCGTGCAAAAACACAAATGTACGGCACCCTGCAATTTCCTGTTTAAAACGGCTGATGGAATCGAGCGTGGCAAACTGGTTGTTAAGCACTCTCGATTTGAATGAAATCATCACATTCAGCCGGTAATCGTCATCGGGAAGGGCTACAATATGCGCATCCGATTTTTCATCGTAGATTTCAACTTTTTCCTGAATTTCGAAGTACTCCCGCTCGGCCTTTTGTTCAACGATACCCGCCTTTTCAATGGCTTCCACAAAATATTTGGAGCTGCCGTCCATAATGGGCGCCTCCTCGTTATTCACCTCGATGAGCACGTTGTCGAGGTCCATTCCTACAAGGGCAGCAAGTGCATGTTCGATGGTGCCGATTCTTGCACCGTCTTTTTCGAGCAGTGTTCCGCGGGAGGTATCTACAACCAGATCGACATCGGCATCGATAACCGGTTGATTTTTCAGATCGACGCGCTTAAATTTAAAACCGTGATTTACCGGTGCCGGTTTAAAATTCATGGTTACATTTACCCCGGTGTGTAACCCTTTCCCTTCAATTTTGAATGAATTTGCTAATGTTTTCTGTTTTACCACCATGTCTGTAAATTACTTTGAACCGGCTGATTTTGCCTGTTTCAAGGATTCAACATCTTTTTGGAGCTGTATAAATTCTTCGCGGAGTTTGGGCAGGTTCCGGATAATCGTATATGTTTTAAGGGCCTCTTTATAATTCACTGCCGGAGACGACAGTACAATTTCGTTGTCTTTAATGGATTTACTCACACCCGATTGCGCGCCAATCTGTACATTATTGCCAATGGTAAGGTGGCCGGCAAGACCAACCTGACCTGCAAATTTACAGTTTTTTCCCACCTTGGTGGTTCCGGCCATTCCGGTTTGGCCTGCAATAACGGTGTTTTCACCAATTTCGCAGTTGTGTGCTATTTGTACCAGGTTGTCGATTTTTGCTCCTTTACGGATAATTGTAGAACCGAAAGTGCCACAATCGATGGCTGTATTTGCGCCGATTTCCACATTATCCTCAAGAATAACATTTCCAATTTGCGGAATTTTTTTGTAGGTACCGTCGGCTTGCGGTGCAAACCCAAACCCGTCGGAGCCAATTACACAGCCTGCATGCAAAATGCAGTTATTACCGACAACCGTGCCGTCGTAAATTTTTACGCCAGCGTAAACGATGCAGTTTTCGCCGATGGTTACATTATCGCCAATAAATACCTGTGGAAAAATTTTTGAATCTTTTCCAACTTTTGCATGTCGGCCAATGCTTGTAAACGCACCAATGTAAACATCGGTTCCAATGGCTGCAGTTTCATGTATCGAAACCTGCGATTCAATTCCCCGGCGGGTATTTTGCTGTGTTTGTACATATAAGTCGAGCAGCGAGGCAAAAGCCTGGTAGGCATCATCGACCCTTATAAGCGTAGCCTTTACGTCTGATTTGGGCTTAAAAGATCGGTTCACCAATACAATGGATGAACTTGTGCTGTAAATATAGTTTTCGTATTTCGGATTGGCCAGAAAAGAGAGTGTTCCGGGTTGCCCCTCCTCAATTTTCGATACGCCAGATACTTTGACATTACCGTCTCCAACCACTTCACCGTTCAGAAACGAAGCAATGTCGGTAGCTTTAAATTCCATTCATCATTTTTTTTGCGATGCAAATATAGGTTTAAACTAATTAATGTCCAATTCTTTTGGATAGCATACAAAATATTTTCGTACTGTTTTGGTTAAAACCGAGAGGTTTATGTCAGAAGCTTTTCCCATATCTTTTACTTTTCCGTTTTTTAAAAGTATTTTAATATTTTCGGTATGCCGGTTATAGGCACTATTGGTAATTTCTCCGGTCATAAGCAAATAGGGAGATAGCTGCGCATCGCGGGTAATTTCCCTGGTAATTTGCCGGAGTATCTTTTCCTGTCTTTTTTTTGAAACGGGTTTATCGGTCAGTTTTACCCTGAATAATTTCCGGTTTATGAGGTTTTGCGAAAGTTTTGAAAGTACGGGGTCGGTATGCGATTGCCACTCTTTCACCGAAGATAAAATGTCGTTATCGTCGAGTTGTGCATACCAGTCGAGCACATTTTTCCCGTTTGCCGAAATGTTTTGAGAAAAATCATCGTGCGAAAAACTATTGTCCAGGAATATTTTCAGGGTGGGAGTGGTGAATAAATATTCGCCTTTTGCCCAAAGTTCTTTGGCACGTTTTAACACACCAATCAGCAGAAATTCGGCTGAAACCACCGTTTTATGCAGGTAAACCTGCCAATACATCAGCCGGCGGGCAATCAAAAATTTTTCAATCGAATAAATGCCTTTGTAGTCAACAGCCAGCTGATCGTTCCAAACAGTTAACATTTTAATAATACGGTCGATGCCCACAATTCCTTCGGCCACACCGGTAAAAAAGCTGTCGCGACTCAGGTAGTCCAGGCGGTCCATATCGAGCTGACTGGCGACCAGTTGATGCAGAAACTGTTTTTTGTACTGGTTGTTGAAAATTTTGATGGCCAGACTCAGTTGCCCGTCAAATTGCCGGTTGAGCTCGTGCATCATCAGCAGGGAAATGGTTTCGTGCGGAATTTCTGCCAGTGTATTTTCCAGAACATGCGAAAACGGGGCATGTCCAATGTCGTGCAGCAAAATGGCTACGGTTACCGCATCGGCTTCTTCATCGGTAATCTCATGTCCTTTGAGCCGTAAAACTGAAATGGCTTGCCGCATCAGATGACTGGCACCAAGCGCATGCTCGAACCGTGAGTGATTGGCGCCGGGATAAACCAGAAACGAAAGGCCGAGTTGTTTAATGCGTCGTAAACGCTGCATATAGGGATGTTCAATCAGATCGAACACCAGTTCCGACTGAAGATTGATAAACCCAAATACCGGGTCGTTAATTATTTTCTTCTTGTTGATGAAATAATCGGTCACTTGTTTTCTTTTATTCAGCGGCTAAAAATACAAAAGTTTAATTAATTCGCTTTAAGGCGTTTATCAACTACTCTATTTTTTGTTTTTCAGGAAGAAATTACTATTTTTGCGCAGATTTTTCAGAAAACCTGAAATAGGGGACCGGAGGTTCCCTATTTTGTTACTGGTAAATATGGTGAACAAGCTGAAAATAGTGGAATTGGTGAAGGAAAAGCTCGATGAAAAAGCGTTTCTGGTTGACGTACAGGTGAGCGCATCCAATGTCATCAAAGTGTTTATTGACAGTTTCGACGGCCTTTCCATCGACCGCTGTGTGGAAATCAGCCGGCACCTGGAAAATAACCTCGACAGGGACCGGGAAGATTTTGAACTGCAGGTTTCTTCACCGGGTTTATCGGAAAGTTTCAGGGTGAAAGAGCAATACCTGAAAAATGAAGGGCGGGACGTGGAAATTGTAACCACCGACGGTACAAAACGTACAGGGCTTTTGAAAAAGGCCGGCGCCGGTTTTATTGTACTTGAAACATCCACCCGTGAAAAGGTGGAAGGACACAAGAAAAAACAGTTGGTTGTGAATGAACACCACATAGAATACAGCGCTGTAAAAAGCGCAAAAGTTGTTGTTTCATTTAAATAAAAAGATTAGCAATGGAAAATATTAACCTTATCGATACTTTTGCCGAGTTCAAAGAGTTGAAGAACATCGACCGGGTGACCATGATGAGTGTGTTGGAAGATGTTTTTCGCAGTGTGCTGATAAAACAGTACGGTACCGACGAAAATTTCGATGTGATTATTAACATCGATAAGGGCGACTTTGAAATTTGGAGAAACCGTGAGGTTGTCGAAGACGATGAACTGGAAGATCCCAATCTGCAGATTTCCCTGAGTGAAGCCCAAAAGATTGACAGCGATTACGAAGTGGGCGAAGAGGTGACCGACGAGGTGAAATTGATCGATTTCGGACGTCGGGCCATTTTAAATCTTCGGCAGAACCTCGCCAGCAAAATTATGGAGCTGGAAAAAGACAATATTTACGGAAAATACAAAGATAAAATTGGCGATATTGTTACCGGGGAAGTTTACCAGGTCTGGAAAAAGGAAATTCTGATTCTCGACGACGAAGGAAACGAACTTATTCTTCCCAAACAGGAGCAGATTCCGTCAGACTATTTCCGTAAGGGCGACACCGTGCGCGCCATTGTTTACAAAGTGGAATTGCGCAACAACAACCCGCTCATTATTTTATCACGCACCGCACCGGCATTCCTCGAGCGCTTGTTCGAACTGGAAATCCCTGAAATTTTCGACGGACTGATTACCATCAAAAAAATTGTTAGGGTTCCGGGTGAACGTGCTAAAGTTGCCGTTGAATCCTACGACGAACGCATCGACCCCGTTGGGGCTTGTGTAGGGATGAAAGGTTCCCGTATTCATGGAATCGTTCGCGAGTTGAGGAATGAAAATATCGATGTGATTAATTTCTCAGCCAACACGCAGTTGTACATTAAACGCGCACTGAATCCGGCAAAAATTAATAACATCAAAATCAACGAAGAGGAAAAAAGAGCGGAAGTGTACCTGAAACCCGAGGAAGTTTCGCTGGCAATAGGGAAAGGCGGATTGAACATCAGGCTGGCAAGCCAGTTAACCGGTTACGAAATTGACGTTTACCGCGAAATGGAAGAAGACGACGATGATGTAAACCTGGAAGAATTTGCCGATGAAATTGAAAGCTGGGTTATAGATGCACTGAAAGCCATCGGTTGCGATACGGCAAAAAATGTGCTGAATATTCCTCGGAATGAGCTGATTAAACGAACCGATTTGGAAGAAGAAACAATCGACGATGTGCTGAAAGTGTTGAAGGCTGAGTTTGAGTAGGTAAAAATTAAACTTAATTTTAAACTACTCTGAAAGCTTTTGCCTAAACTTGCAGAGACTTTTTATATACAGGGTTAGAAAAGAAAATAAGATTATATGGCAGCAGGCAAGACAATAAGGCTTAGTAAACTTGCAAGAGAATTTAATGTGGGGATTCACACTATTGTGGATTTTCTGCATAAAAAAGGTTTTGACTACGATTCGAACCCGAATACGAAGATCTCGGAGGATGCTTTGGCATTGCTGGAAAAAGAATACAAAGTAGATTTAAATCTGAAAAAAGAGTCTGAAAAAATAATTCTGAAAAGTCACAGGCCAAAACAGGAAGTAATTACTATCGAAAACAAACCCTCTGAAGATATTGAAGAGGATTTTGAAGAAGAAGAGGAGGAGTACGAAGAAACCCCCCAAGTAATATCTAAAAAAACCCCTGCTCCCGAGGCGAAAAAGAAAGAAGAAGAAGCGCCGCCCGAAAAACCGAAACCTGAAGATAAAATCAAAGTTGTAGGAAAGGTAGATTTGGAAAGCCTGAAAAAACCTGCCAAAAAGGTTGAAAAAGCTGAACCTGAAAAAACGGATATTCAACCCAAAGAAAAACCTCCGAAAGAAGAAAAGCCGCAGAAAGCTGAAAAAGGTGAAAAACCCGATGAGCCTGCAAAACCCGCTGAAAAACAAAAGGAAAAACCCCAGCCTGAAGTAGCTCCCGAGCCGGAAGCCGAGGCGGAAAAAGAACACAAAAAAAACGAAGAAGAAATAATTGAAACCGAAGTTCCAAAAGTGGATGAACTCAAAGTGGTCGGAAAAATCGACCTTGATTCGCTGAATCAGAAAACCCGGCCCGCAAAAAAATCGCGAAAAGAACGCGAAAAAGAACGAAAAGAGCGCAGAAGGCAAAAAGCTGTTCCGGCAAAGGCCGAAGAACAGGCTGCCAGGAAATCAACCGAAAAAACTTCCGAAAAAGAAGAAGAGCTAATCAAAGCCAAAGCCGGAAAGCTCAATGGGCCGACAGTAGTTGGAAAAATTGATTTGCCCGAGAAAAAAGCAGGGTCGCAAAAAGAATCATCCGATTCGTCCTTCAGGAAAAAACGCCGGAAAAGAATTAAAGAATCGGGTAGAGTTAAATTCGAAGATAAACAAGGGGAAAAGGGCAGGAGCGACCAAAAATCCCCCAAAGTTTCCGGAAAAAGGAAAAAATTGCAGCTTAAAAAAGAGGTGGACGAGGAAGAAGTTCAAAAACAGATTAAAGATACACTGGCACGTCTGACCTCAAAAGGAAAATCGAAAGGCTCGAAACACCGGCGCGACAAAAGGGCTGCCGCCAGCGAAAAGGCGCAGGCCAATATGGAAAAACAAAACCAGGAGAAAAAAATACTGAAAGCAACCGAGTTTGTTTCGGTGAGCGAACTGGCCAATATGATGAATGTAAATGTAAACGAAATTATTTCATCGTGTATGAGCCTGGGGCTTTTTGTTTCCATTAACCAGCGCCTCGATGCAGAAACGCTTTCCATTGTGGCCGAAGAGTTTGGATACAAGGTTGAATTTGTTAGCGCCGATCTTCAGGAGTCGTTTGAAAAAGAAGAAGATGAAGAAGAAGATTTGAAACCTCGCCCGCCAATTGTAACGGTAATGGGACACGTTGACCACGGAAAAACTTCATTGCTCGACTACATCAGAGACACCAACGTTATTGCCGGAGAAGCAGGAGGTATTACCCAGCATATTGGCGCATACCACGTGAGCCTGGAAGACGGGCGTGAAATTACCTTCCTCGACACGCCCGGCCACGAAGCTTTTACAGCCATGCGTGCCCGCGGTGCCCAGGTTACCGATATCGCTATTATTATTGTAGCTGCCGACGATAACGTGATGCCACAAACTGTAGAGGCCATTAATCACGCTTCCGCAGCAGGTGTACCCATCGTTTTTGCCATCAACAAAATCGATAAACCCGGAGCAAATCCGGACCGGATTAAAGAAGAACTGGCCAATATGAATTATCTGGTGGAAGAGTGGGGGGGCAAATACCAGTCGCAGGATATTTCTGCCAAACAGGGTCAGGGTATCGAGGACCTGCTTGAAAAGGTATTGCTGGAAGCAGAATTGCTCGAACTCAAAGCGAATCCCGACAGAAGAGCAGTGGGAACGGTTATCGAATCGACCCTCGACAAAGGGCGCGGTTACGTAGCTACTGTTTTGGTTGAAAACGGAACCTTAAAAGCCGGCGATATTGTTTTGGCCGGTCAGTATTTCGGTCACGTAAAAGCCATGTTTAACGAAAGAAACCAGCGTATCGATTCGTCCGGACCTGCCGAACCGGCAATTATCCTCGGTTTGAACGGAGCGCCGCAGGCCGGTGATAAGTTCAACGTAATGGAAAATGAACGCGACGCACGCAACATTTCCAATAAACGGGAACAGCTCGCACGCGAGCAGGGACTTCGTACGCAGAAACATATTACGCTTGATGAAATCGGACGTCGTATTGCCATCGGTAACTTCCAGGAACTGAACCTGATTGTTAAAGGCGATGTGGACGGTTCCATCGAAGCCCTTTCCGATGCGTTGATAAAATTGTCAACCGAAGAGATTCAGGTGAACATTAAACACAAAGCAGTGGGGCAGATTTCAGAATCGGACATCCTGCTGGCTGCTGCATCCGAAGCCATTGTTATCGGTTTCCAGGTACGCCCGTCATTAAGTGCGCGGAAGCTGGCCGAAAAAGAACAGATCGATATTCGGTTGTATTCGATTATTTACGACGCGATAAACGAAATTAAAGCGGCAATGGAAGGGATGCTTTCACCCGATATTAAGGAGGAAATAACCGGTACCGCAGAGGTGCTCGAAATTTTTAAGGTTACCAAAGTGGGAACAGTTGCGGGTTGTATCGTCCGGGATGGAAAAATTGGACGGAACTCAAAAATCAGGGTCATTCGCGACGGTATTGTGATATACACCGGAACACTGGGGTCGCTGAAACGTTTTAAAGACGATGTGAAAGAGGTGAAAAACGGCTATGAATGCGGGCTGAATATCGAAAACTTTAACGACATAAAAGTGGGCGACCATGTGGAAGCATTCCAGGAAGTTGAAGTGGCCAAGCAGCTGTAATTTTCGAGTTATTAACATCAGGCATTTCATTAATAGATAGAAATTCCCGTCCGCTAAACCACCCGTTTTTGTAGTTTTGAGGAAAACTCAGAAAAATGAAGCGAAACCTGATAGTCGTTGGTCTGTTTATTTTGGCGGTGGCCGGAGCATATTTTTTTCTGGCCAGAGAAAATAATCCGTTTGTAAGAGACACCTCTGTTTACAGGGCTGTTCCGGTTTCTGCGCCTTTCTTTTTCGAATTAAGTTCTGTTCGCGGTATCCCCGAAGAAATCAGTATTGTACAGGAACTAAAAAATGCCCAAATAGGAAACGAGTGGTTTGCGTTTTTAAATCAGGCAGACTCGCTGATTGAAATAACTGACGGTCTTCCCCGGAACCTGCGAAACAGTCCGTTTTTGCTGGCGTACGGAATTGCCGGAAGAAACGAATTGGTACCGCTTATTATTACAAGGGCCGAATCGAATAGTCGTCAAAATGCTTTGGAGCAATTTATCCGCACTTTATATCCGCCCGGTGAATACCATTATACAACCCGTGAATACGGCAAACATCAGATTCATGAAATTACCGGCAGGGCAAGCCGGGAAATCCTCTTTTTTTCATTTGCCGACGATTTGTTGCTCGCCAGTTCACGTGCCATTATTATCGAGCAGGTTATCCGCCAGCTTTCAACGCAGGGCGTGTTGAAGAATCCTTATTTTCTGAGTGTAAATAAAACCGCCGGCAATCAGAACGTTTCGGTTTACATCAATCATACCTGGATAAACAGTTTTTTTGCCGGTATTTTAAACCGAACCTCTGTTGAAAAAGTCGATGAATTTGGCGCTACTTCGCGCTTTCAATATGCGTTAAAAGCAGAGAAATTCCGGGATTTTGCAGTCTGGAGCGAGCTCGGATTCCGGTTTAACGAAACCCACTTGTTATTAACCGGAAACTCTGCAGCCGATGATTCTTTGAATCATTTTTTATCGGTTTTTAACGATCAGCAACCCGTTCGAACCCGTGCCGAAGAGGTTTTACCCGGGAATACTTCATTTTTCTGCGCTTACTCCTTTTCGGCAAAAAATGCTTTTTTTGAGCGATTGGAGGAATTTTACATGCATTCTCCGGCTTATTATCATCGCGAAGAAAGAATGAAACGGTTCGATCGTGGTTTCAGGGCCAACACCCGGAACGTGTTTCAGGATATGGTAAAAGACGAGGTAATTGTGGCGGCAACAACCATCCCGGTAAACCCGGCGAATAAAACAACTTATCTTATTGTACAAACCCAAAACCGTTCGGGTGCTGAGGAACAGCTGAAAAAATTGCTTGCAAATTATGCCGCCCGCAACAATTTACAACTGCAGGATATGTTTACCGAATTTGCAGCAGAAAATGGTACAACCTATCCGGTCTGTCAATTTCCTTACCCGTCGTTTCCGGGGTTGTGGCTGGGCAGTCCGTTTGACATGGCAGAAACAAAGTTTGCTGCTTTTTATGACGACTGTCTGGTGTTTTCAAATACCGAACAGGGCATTCACGATTATTTACGCCACAGAATTAACGGCGCAACACTCGCACGCGACAGCCGGTATCAACGGTTCAGCCAGAGTACCCAGGGAAAGGCAAATATTAAAGTTTTTACCGACGTAAACAGAATATTCAGCCTGCGCCACGAAATTTTTACAACGGATTTTGTAAAGCAGATCGATGCAAGAGAAGAAAACATTCGCCGGTTCGGGAGGGTTTGCTGGCAGGTGCAGCACGACAAAGGTTTTTATAAAAATCACCTTGCGGTTGGTTACCGCGAAGATTTGGCGGATGAGGCCCAAACCACCTGGCAAAGCGAAATTGGAAATAATGTGGCAACCAAACCTCAGATTGTTCTAAACCATAACGATCCCTCTAATCGCGAAATTATTTTTCAGGATACGCAGAACAACCTTCATCTGGTTGCGCACACAGGAAAAATGCGCTGGACTGCTCCGCTTTCCGGACCTATTCTTGGCGAAATAAAACAGGTGGATTATTACAAAAACGGGAGGTTGCAGTACCTTTTTAATACGAAAGAAAAAATGTACCTCATCGACCGTAATGGCAATAATGTGGCTCATTTTCCTGTCACCCTGAAATCGCCGGCAACCAACGGGGTGAATGTGTTCGATTACCACAACAACCGCGATTACCGCTACTTTGTGGCCGGTGAAGATAAAAGGATTTATGCCTACAATACAGCCGGAGAAATTGTAACCGGGTGGAAGTTTGACCGGACACAATCTGATGTTACAACACCCGTTCAGCATTTCAGGGTAAATGGAAACGACTACATTGTTTTTAAAGACGAAACGAACATCTATATTCAGGACCGCCAGGGCGAAACCCGCGCTTCGGTGAATAATCGTTTCAACAACAGCAGTAATCCTCTGTTTTTGAGTTCGGTTGGAGCACCGAGAATTGTTGCTACCGAAGCAAATGGCAAAGTTTTTTACATCTGTTTTGACGGAAAGGTGGAAGAAAAGAAAACAGCGCGGTTTAGCGAAAACCATTTTTTTACGGTAGATGATTTAGACGGAAACGGCATCGCTGATTTTATTTTTGTGGATGGAAATGAACTGACTGTTTTGGATGAAAACGGGAAAAAGTTGTTCAACAAAAAACTGGACAAGCCGATTGATCATCAACCAAATATTTACACTTTTGCGGCCGATTTGAAAAAAGTTGGAGTTACAGATGCCACTTCAAACCGCATCTACCTTTTTAATCCCGATGGTAAGCTGCACACCGGTTTTCCGCTGCAGGGAAACAGTGAATTTACCATTGGAAAGCTTTCGGAGAGCAACGCCGGCTTAAGTTTGATTGTGGGAAGTGAAGGGGGAAAATTGTATAACTATGCGCTGAACTGAAAAGTTACAGCTTCAATATCATGTCAATCAAATTGTCGTCGTGTTCCAATTCCATTTTTTTACGCAGCCGGTAGCGGTGGTTTTCTACTCCGCGCACCGAAATGCCAAGCAACGGGGCAATTTCTTTCGAGGTGAGGTTCATTCTTAAAAAGGCACACAATCGCAAATCTTTGGGTGTTAAATCGGGAAATTGCGCTTTAATTTTGTGCAGAAACTGTTCGTGCGCCCGTTCAAAATTGGTTTCAAAAAGGTGCCAATCATCCTGGCTGGCAATGTTGTCGTCAATTTTTTTGGTTAAGCTGTTGTAATATTTGTCGGGGTAACGCGAGCCCAGTTGGTCTTTATGTTTTGAAAGCGTTTGTTTCAGTTTCAGCAGGAACTCGTTCTTTTTGATAATCGACATGGTTGAATTGGCCAGCTCCTTGCTTTTATGTTCTACTTCGTTGCGCAGTTTTTCATTGCGCAACCTGATGAGTTCCTGTTCGCGACGC
>Ga0334898_1003537_pt1 | contig 12516 bp, 11 predicted proteins | sample GraSluR3_MG_10_FD_207228 | JGI IMG/M metagenome (GOLD analysis project Ga0334898, IMG submission 207228) | Sludge microbial communities from methane-producing bioreactor in Wageningen University, Netherlands - Granular Sludge_3_08-R3 | ecosystem: Engineered > Bioreactor > Anaerobic >... | reverse complement strand
CAACAGTAAGCCAGTTATCAAGGTAACGGTTGATGGCATTTCTTACCCGTTTGGATTGTGCGCTTTGAGAACAATTTGCCACGTGGATGATATTTTCTAGTATAGGGAATTCTTCACGCCATCGCTCAATATCCGAATCGGTCAGATGTTTATTCTTAAATGCTGCAGATGATATCTCCGGCTCGGCTTTAGGTACAAAGCTTGCCTGTCCGGTTACTTTATCTACCGCGGTATCCGACGGTTTGTCATTGGATTTTAGAGCTGTTTTTTCTTTAACCACGAACTGTACACCTTTGCTTCTAGCGTATTCCATTGCTGCTGCGGTTATTGTATCATTTTCGTCATAGTAAATTACATTTTCTCCCCGATAGAGCGCATAGTCCACATCCTGTGCCGTAAAAAAGTTCCTCAAAGTTTTCACCTCTTTCCTTTGTGGGTTTATCTCCAGAAAATTTTCCTGTTTATCCTCCTTTCATACTCATTATATTTTAATAATACAGTATAATGAAAAATTTTAATGTAAAGGATACTACAAATTGTAAAATTTCAGCCACTTTATAAAATAATTAGGGTATAGGAAACAACTATTGAATGAATCTGCGCTTTAATATAGAATTAAAGTAATAAAATATACGGGGGTGCGGGTGATGAGTGGTAATAAGAATAAGACCATAGACATCATTATGGAGCATTCTCCATGGTTGAAACTCGAACAATTCGATTGGGGGGAAATAACTTCAGGTATAGTCCCAAAACTCTACAAAAAAGGTGCCAGTATTTATCAGCAGCAGCACTACAGTGATTATATATATATTATTAAGTCAGGACGGGTGAGATTATCTATCTACAGCAGCAATGGGGAAGAGAAATGCCTGATAATAGGCGATTGGGGATGTGTTTTCGGGGAGCTTTCTGCACTTGACGGATATCCAAACTTCGCCAATGCAACCGCAATAACAGACTCCTATATATATCTTGTACCAAAGAAAAGATTTTTGGAAGAATTAAATAAAAACCATGACCTCTGCCTAAAGGTTATCAAGATGCAGGCAAGGAAAATTCGGCTTCTTTCGTCACAGGTTGAGGAGCTCTCATTCGATGATGCCTATTTTAGAGTAGTAAATGCCTTGGTTTATCTGGTTGAACAATACGGGTTTAAGACGGAAAATGGTCATAGAATACGGTTAAAGTTTACACATCAGGAAATGGCCAATCTAACCGGCTCTTGTAGAGTAACAGTAACCAATATTTTTCGCAGCCTTTCAAGACAAAATATCGTAACAAAAGAAAATGGATACGTACATGTAACTGATATCAACAAACTATACCATTATCTTGAGATGACGCGGCCCACCAAGTTGTGCCAGGCATAGTTTAAAGATTGTCAATACAATCGAACAATTTGTTAATATCATTTTTACTGTTATAATAATGTGGGGATACGCGGACGCCTCCTATCCCCGATACATATCTTAATGACACAAAGACACCCGCTTTACAGGCGCTGCTAACCAATTCCTTTTCCTTTGAAATGCCCTCGGCTAGCTGGAAGGTGCATATTCCTGAACTGTGGCTATCCGAAGTGCTGCTTAATATATTCAACCTTCTTTCTTCTAACCCTTGAACGAGGTAACGGTTTAACTCTCTGACCTTTTTTTCGATGTTGTCCATTCCGTATTCTAAAATAAGTTGGATATTTCTGTTTAATCCAATTACGCCTATACAATTAAAGGTCCCGCCGGTCTCGAATTTTACGGCGTTTTGGGTGATTGAAAGGTTATCAAAGGGGCTTCTTTGTGGAGATTCCAGGTAGGCCTGCCAATCCCCCATGGGGGGCACTGCATTTAAATAGCCATAGAACCCCGGTTCCAGGTCTTGAAGAATTGTTTCGCTTACATACATAAAGCCGGCACCGAAAGGATTTCTAAGCCATTTGTGTCCTCCGGAGCAATACACATCAGCGCCCGAATCCTTAAGGTCTACCTTCATCGCCCCTGCTTCCTGAATACCGTCTACGATTAAATAAGCCCCGTATTGTTTTGCCAACCTTGCCAGGGCCCCAATATCCGTTCTGTAGCCGTTGATTTCCTGGACCGAGCTTAATACTATCGCCTTGGTGTGGCGGTCCATTACCCTGCTGAAATCATCTATGGTAACCTTTCCATTGGTTGTCTTAACCCTGCGTATTTCAAACCCTATTTCCTTTTGACGTTTCCGCCAACACAATACGCTCAAAACAAATTCCAAATCACAAATTACAATATTGTCATTTGGTTTCAGGGGTAAGCTTTGAGCTATAAGGCCCAACCCATGGGTTGTACTTTCTACCAGACATATCTCTTCACTACTGACATTGAACAGTCTGGCTATATTTTTCCTGCATTTTTCCGCTTTTTCGTAAAGGTTAACTGTAAACTGTGTCGGCGGGATAGTCATATGGTAAAACTGATCTGCAGCTTTTCTTATATCTATGAGTACTTCTTCCGGGATAAGTCCCATGCAGGCATTATCCAAATAGGCTAAATTTTTGGTAATGCCGTTGGATATAAGTCTCATAAGCATAACCTCACTTTATATTATATTATAAACGTGTTTGCAAAAGGCTTCAAGCATGTACATAGTTTACATGACGAGGTGCAAGTGAGGTTATACTTAAGAAATTGCAGTGACAGCTTCAGTTCGTTGTATTGTCGAATAACTGCTTGGCCGCCTTCAGTGTGGTATCTATATCTTCGGAGCTAATGTACTTATGGGTTACAAAACGTATAATATTGTTATCGATTGCCCCGGCCAAAATTCCCATTTCCTCAAACATTTTCACAGTTTCATCAGCATTGTAACATGTGTCCGAGGTGTCCAGCATCACTATATTGGTGTGTATATCACCGTTTATACCCAGGCCTTTTATGTTTTTAAAACCATCGGCCAGCTTTCTGGCATTGATGTGGTCTTCTGCAAGCCGGTCTGTCATGGTTTTTAACGCAACCAGACCGGGAGCAGCTATAACACCGGCCTGACGCATACCGCCGCCAATCATCTTTCTATACCTTCTGGCTTTGTTAACGAATTCACGGCTTCCTGCCAGGATGGACCCTACCGGTGCACACAAGCCCTTTGACAGGCAAAACATAATACTGTCGCAGTACCTGGTTATGCTGCGCACGTCGCAGTTTAAATAGGAGGCGGCATTAAATATACGGGCCCCGTCCATATGAACGGGCAGCTTATTGGCCTGTGCCCATGTATAGATTTGGTTGAGCTTGTCCGGGGGCGTAACAGTGCCACCTGCCATGTTATGTGTATTCTCTATGCATATAAGACCTGTTTCGGGGAAATGAATATCCTTCGGCCTGCACAGTTTTTTTATGTCACGTATATCCATTATGCCTTTTTCGGCCTTAAACGGTCTTGCTTGTAGTCCCGATAAAAAGGAAGCCCCGCCAACCTCTGCATTGTATATATGCGTATCTTCCTCAAGTATTATTTCCTGGCCCCTTTGGCAGTGGCTCAATAATGCGAGCTGGTTGCCCATGGTTCCCGATGTCACAAAAACAGCCGCTTCTTTTCCAACCATTGCGGCTGCGTATTCCTCCAGCGCCCTTACCGTTTTATCCTCTCCGTACACATCATCACCGACTTCAGCCTGGTACATGGCTTTTCTCATCTCTTCGGTGGGTACAGTAATGGTATCGCTTCTTAAATCTATTCTTTTCATATACATCCTCCATACCTGATATGATTTTGAAAGGCATACCTCTATAATTTAATTCATAGGGTATGCCTTTCTTATCTCAAGGTTATTGTAGCTGATTACGCCTTTTCTTGATTCGGCAGCTCTTTTACTGATTCGCCCTTTGGTCCCTCATAATCCCTACCCCAACCGGTAGCAACCGAGAATCCCAATACAGCAAACAGTGTCATTGGGTGGAAGGTAGAAAGTGCAATTGTTATGGGGCTAAGGGTCTGGATAAAGGAGTATTCTCCCTGAAGTCCCTGTACTACAATAACAACAATGAAAATAAACGCACTGGTGAACGGCACCAGGACGGGCAGGGTGCTGGCAAAACCGTCCAACAGGTTTGCTCTTCTATAGGGGTGCAGGTTTACCCTTTGGCCCACCTGGTTTGCAATAGGCCCAAACATAATAATTGCCGGGCCGCTTGCCGATCCGAGCGACAGGGACGAAAGCATAATACCTATTGCAATACATATTTCTGCCCCTGCATGGGTACGTGCCAGTTTGCTGTTTACAATTGCATCTATAATCCTGTCCATGGTGCCGCTGGCATTCAACACACCGATAATCCCGAACAGGGCTATACTGAACACCACAAGGCCAACCATGTTCCTAAGGCCTTCATAAATGAAACCGCTGAGTACTCCGTCTTCAACAAACATAATATCCTGCGGTGAAATGATGCCAAACAACAATCCGATAATAGTTCCCGAGACAATACCGCTGGTTATGGCTGTGAAGATCTCCCTTGTTCTTATAGCAACGTACAGAAGTATGGCAACCGGTATAAGCATTATCAGTCCTTTCGGGTCCATATACTGCTCAAGAATTTCTCCTGCACCTTCGCCAACGGATCCGCCGCCACCGAATACCAGGTACAGTGCAAATGCAACACCCGCTGCAATAATAGCATACTTAAACCTTGATGCAACAACGCCACCTATATCCGCATTTCCTTCCTTGTTCTTATATGCCTGCGTGGCGGCAGAAGCTATGGTCGTATCCGAAACCGGAGCCAGGTTGTCACCGAATATGGCACCACTGAGGATAGCGCCTGCCAGTAATGCTGGATTGGCACCAAGCAAAATGCCGGACGGATAAAGAATAGGGAAAGCTGAAAACAGCGTACCTATGGAAGTACCTGTTGCGGTAGCAATAATACAGGTTGCTGCAAAAGTAAACGCTGTAAAAATACCGCCGGATAATCCAATTGAATTGCCAAGCCAGACAAACCCCTGGGCAACACCGCTTTTCGCCATTAATGCAGTGAAGATGCCCACAACTATAAGTATCATAATCAGGACGGCGTTCATTGGCGAAGAAACACCGGTAATGACGGCATCCCAGTATTCCTTCCAGTTTTTGCTGAAAAAGCTTCCTATGATGAGGCCTATCAATCCACCCATTGCGATGGCATCCATTTCAAATACTTTATAAACTACAAAGAATGCGATACAAAATGCGATGAAGATCACCATGGGTATAATAGCCATTTTATTGCCTCCGCGAAACTCAAGCTGTTTATCCATTGTTATTCCCCCTTATTGATTTATTTTTGAGTGCATGAGACTTGGTTTAGGATTATTGCTTTTCAGCCTCCTTTCATAATAAAACTCGGCAGGTAGCCATTTCGCTACGTTTTAAGAAAGCCGGCGGAGTGTTAACATTCTTACCTGATTTTTGACGTGTTGGATACCTGTTTGTTGTCACTCTATCATATTAATGAAGGCAAATATGTAAGATAATTTACAAAATTGACTGTTTTAATACTAATTATACAGGTTAAGAAACGAGAGTTTAATGGTAAACATAACTAACAGGTTGTATTCTCTGATGTTAATATTAGTTAATTGGCATTTGACAAAAACCCCTGCAAAAAGTACAATGGTATTGGAAGACAGCCAGAGTACGGCTTTTACCAGCCGTACTACATTTCGAAGGGGGTCATGTGTTGAAAGGCAAAGTGAAGGTTGGCATTATTATTTGTAACAGGTATCACCGGTGCGCTGGCGGGAAGTGCCTAAGGGCGTTAAGGAACAGGGAAGGGGCCTTCAGCCTGTATAAAGGTAAGGAAGTTGAAATAGTGGGATATGCCACATGCGACGGCTGCCCCGGCGGCAACGTTGAATACGCCCCGGCGGAGATGAAGAAAAACGGAGCCGAGGTAATACACCTTGCGACCGGCCTGGTGGTGGGATATCCGCCCTGTCCCAGAATTAGCTATTTCAAAAAATTCATAAAGGAGAAGTTCGGACTGGATACGGTGGTGGGAACGCACCCCATTCCGCAGAACTACTACGATACCCACAGCGAACTGGCAACATGGAACAGTGATACGTGGCAGGATACAATAAAGCATGTCATATGTGACGAGGAAATGCGAAGGGCATACGATTAAAAAAACTCCGGATTATGTCCGGAGTTTTTTGGTTATACGAGCAAGGGAATAAATATTCCCATGACAAGAGGAATACATACATCGCCGTTGAAATAATAATAGACACAATAATAGGGGGGATGAAGATGGGCCTGTTAGACAGCTTTGAGTTTATACTTCCAACCAGGATAAATTTCGGGCTTGGCATTGTCAACCGGCTGGTAAGTGAACTGGATGGTTTTAAAGCAGGCAGGGTGCTGATAGTGACCGACAGGGGCATTGTCAGTGCAGGGCTGCTGGACAGGGTAATAAGGCTTGTTGAGGGCAAATTAGAGTATGCCGTTTATGACGGTATTGAGGCCAATCCAAAGGACCGTAATGTTGAAGAGGCCGCGGCGCTTGCCCGGGATACGGGTGCCGGCTGTGTAGTGGCACTGGGAGGCGGCAGCCCGATAGATGCGGCTAAGGCGGTATGCGTGCTGGCGCTGCAGAGAGGCAGGGCAGCGGATTATAAGGGTAAGGGAAAAATAAAGGATAAGTGCCTGCCCCTTGTGACCATACCGACCACTTCGGGTACCGGCAGCGAGGTAACCTTTTCATCGGTTATTACCGATACCCGGGAGAACTATAAATTTACCATAAAGAGCCCTGCGATAGCTGCAAAGGTGGCGCTGATAGACCCGGAACTGACGGTTACGGTGCCGCCGGCCGTTACAGCTTCCACAGGTATCGATGCCTTAACCCATGCAATAGAAGGTTATACGGTAAACGTTACAGAGCCCATTGCGGAAGCGCTGGGGCTTTATGCAGCCGAGCTTATTGCCGCCAATATTAAGGAAGCGGTACATAACGGCAAAAATATTGAAGCCCGGACCGGGATGATGCTGGGCAGCCTTTTGGCGGGCCTTTGCTTCAGCCATTCGGATGTTGGGTCTGTACACTGCATGGCCGAAGCACTGGGAGGAATGTACGACGCGCCCCACGGGTTGTGCAATGCGATACTGCTGCCCTACGTTATGGAATACAACCTTCCGGAAGTAGAGTATAAATACGCTAGGATAGCCCGTGCCATGGGGGTGGAGCACGGCGATGACCGGCTGGCGGCTGCTCTCGGCATAAAAAGGATTAAGAAGCTATCCAGAGAGATCGGACTGCCGGGTTTTGACAGCCTTAACGTAAAAGGAGAGGACCTTGAAACACTGGCTGAAATGTCGGCAAAAAATATATCCACCGAAAGCAATCCAAGGATGATAGACAAGAAAGGATACCTGGAGCTGTTTAAAAAAGCTCACAGTGCAAGATAGCTGACCCATAAGGGTAGACTATCAGATATGCAGGTGTTGGCAAGAAAAAATTATACAGTTTTATACATTAGTTATAGTTATATTGCCAGATTTGCCCTGTTTTTATGCATAAAAGCGGGGTGGGTTTGGCAATATTTTCTTAACAGCATAAAAAACCGGCTGTTTTGTGAGATCTAGCCCGCCCGCCGCTACTTAATACTGTAAAGATAAATAAAAATAGCATCATAGAAGAGATGAGTGAGAAAAATGAAAAAAAAAGAAAGTTTGACACAAAAATAAACCGTATAAACACTCGATTTGAATATAATACTAAACAATGGAACAAAAAAAGAGGTATAAATATATGCACGGTAGCAGGCAGAATGGTTAGATAACAAATTTATATATTTATACAACAGATATCGAAATATTAGTTCTTTTGTACAAAGGGCAAATATGTGGCATGACAGAATGAAATTAATAGGAAGTATATAGGAGAAGTATATAAAAGGGAGGTTTTTACAATGGCAAGAAAATTGAATGAGCGCGATATTAAGAACATATTGTACGGGGCTACCTTTTTAGGCTCCGGAGGAGGAGGAACCCTAAAAGACGGACTGCGACTTTTATCTGATGTGGCATCGAAGAAAACAATAGAACTTGAGTTAATCAATACCAGCGAAATAGGTAGTAACGAGTATGCTGTTATGGTAGCTGGCATCGGGGCACCTAAGGCGATGGAAGAGAGCAATTTCGGACCGGAGGCAGGGTATGCATTCGAAGCAATGCAGAAAATAGCTTTTTTCTCCGGGAAAGAACTAAAATACTTAATGGCCGGAGAGCTTGGTGGTTTCAATACAATGGTTCCAATGTATCTTTCAATCTTGAAGGACATACCCTTTGTTGACGGAGATGGTAATGGTCGTGCAGTCCCTGAACTCAGCACGGGATTGTATCCAATATATGATATTCCTCCTACTCCTCTGACGCTTGCAGGAGGGAACGGGGATACTGTTATTGCATTTCTAAAGGATCCAAAGGATCATAAGGCTGCCGAAAACATTGCACGCCATATATCTATGGCCTATGGCATGTCTGCTGCATTCTGTACTTGGGTTGTAGACAAGCATGATATTGTTGATAAGCTGGCTCCGGAATCCATAACAAGATCGCAAAGGATAGGCGAAGCAATCAGCAGTGCAAGCAAAGGGAATAAGGATGCTCTTCTACAAAAGTTAAATAAGGAAGTTGAATGCAAAGAGATCTGTATAGGCAAGATTCGCGAGATAGAAATAAGAACCGAAGAAGGTTTTGATTTCGGTACTACGATCATAAGTGGAGCTGGAAAACATGAAGGTACGGAGTTCTATATCGACTTTAAGAACGAGAACATGTTAGTACGCGATGACAGAGGGAATACTTTGGTAACAGTACCTGATTTGATTTGCATGCTGGATTTGAAAACTATGGAGCCTTTGACAAACGCAAGTACCGAAAAAGGAATGGAAATTGGTTTATACGGGGTACCTGCTCCTGAAAACTGGTGGAAAGATGAAGGCGGCTTCAATTGTTGGAAACATATACTTGAGAAGATTGGATATACAGCAGGTCCAGTAAGAGTATAGCATAATGTTATTATATAGGGCACGCATAATACATTATATGGATATTACAGAAAATAAAACCATGATAATTTGTAAAAAACGACAAGCAAGCGGAGAATTTTTAGATAACTGAACGAAGGTAAAGCATAGCCTGTGACTAAGCATTACTATGACTAAATATGAAAGGAGATGGAAGATTTAATGTCCAAAGTAATAACTACAGTGCAAGAAGTTGAGGATCTTGTTAGGGGCGTTACATTTTTCGGTACAGGAGGTGGAGGAGAACCTGAAAAGGGACTTAAGTTTTTAAAAGGAGCCCTTAAGGATGTAGGCAAGATTGAACTTGTTGACGTAGAAGAGCTCGATGACAATGCAACGGTATGCACATGTTTTTACATGGGATCAATTGCACCGCACACGCCTGAAGTTAAAGAAAGAATGAAGAAGTTAGGCTTAACTAAGATAACGTATGACAGGGTTCTTCCGGAAGCAGTAAAAGCTCTTGAAAGGCATCTGGGCAAAAAAATAGACGCGATTGTTCCTGTAGAGCTTGGTGGTATTAATACACCAGCACCGATAGATGCCGCTGCAAGGCTTGGGAAAAAAGTAGTAGATGGAGATTATGCAGGCAGGGCGATACCAGAGATTGTTCAAACTACTCCGTCATTGAACAACAAAACGTTAGACCCAATGACCAGTGTGGACGAATGGGGAAATATTGCATTTGTTGAAAAAGTAAGAAATCATGCCTGTGCAGAGGCTATGGGAAAAGCAATAAGTACCGTGGCATTCGGTTTGGTCGGCCAAACTGCTTTTGTGATGACTGGCAAGGATTTGAAAGAGATACTCGTAAGGGGTACTGTAACTGAAAGCATGGAAGCTGGAAAGGTTCTCAGGGAAGCTAGAGAAGCCGGCAAAGACCCCGCCGAAGAAGTTGCTAAGCTGCTTAATGGTTGGGTACTTTTTAAGGGTAAGGTAGTGGATAAGGACTGGGAGGATAAAGAAGGTTATTTCTGGGGTACACACACTATTAGTGGTGTAGATAAATTTGCAGGACAAGAGTTTAAGATTTGGTTCAAGAACGAAAACCATATTTCTTGGCTGAATAACGAAGTATATGTAACAAGCCCTGATATTATTCAGGTTATTGATTCAAAGACTGGTGAACCAATAACTAACCCTGCTTTGGCTGAAGGAGATGAGGTTTCGGTTGTTGGTGTTAAGAAGAGAAAAGCTTTTGCAACACAGGCAGGGATTGATAGGGTAGGACCAACCCATTATGGGTTTAATATCAAACATAAACCTATAGAAGAGGTAATGAAGTAAATAATATGGCATACTAGCGGAGCATCAGTATCTGCACGGAACAATATGATATGCTTCCAAGGTTATCAGATTCCAGACAGTACTTTCTATTATAGTGTCCGGCTAACAGAATGATTAGCAGTACGAAATATTTATTTCTCAAATGTGCCTGGGAGCATATCATATTAAGAAAAAACGGTAGAAAAGGAGGAGAAAAATGGACAAAGAAAATATGCCTCAAAATGGAGTACAAAAGGATATGTTTGGCGACTTCGCAAATGTAAAAGTGCCTGAAGACAAAACTAAGTCTTTCTATGGAATGTTCTTGGTTTTCACAGGTGTTCTGGTAAGTATTGCAGTACTATACGGTGGTGCGGGTCTTGGGAATGGACTATCCGCTAAAGATATTCTAATAGCTTCAGTAACCGGTTCAGTAATTCTGGGTATAGTAGGTGCCTTGACTGCAGTAATAGGTGCCAATACAAGGACATCGACCTATCTGTTACTTCGTTATCCGTTTGGTAGAGGGGGTTCAAAGCTGGCAGGGGCAGCGGTTAGCGGTATAGGCTGTGGTATTGGATGGTTTTTTATCCAGGCATACCTTTTTGGTACAGTATTTGAAACAATCAGCATGGAAGTGTTCGGAGAGGTTTACTGGATTGCAAGCGCTCCGGTAGCCGCATTCTGGGGAGCGTGTTTGATGAGTCTGACAGCATACTTTGGATATAAAGGATTGGCTTTTTTAAGCTACTTAGCAGTTCCGTTATTCATGATACTTCTTCTGGCTGGTACTTACGCAGCTGTTACAGAAGCAGGTGGCTTTAACCAGGCTGTATCAGCCGCGCCTGAAGCATCGATAACTATGTCAGCTGCGATTACTTCTGTTATTGGTATGTACGTTGCAGGTGCGACTATTACACCCGATATATCCAGATATGCTAAAAGCCCGAAAGCTGGCGCAGCGGCATGGTTTTTACAGGTTGTCGTGCTGCAGCCCGTATTAATGCTTTGCGCAGGCCTATTGACCTTATTGACTCCTATGGGCGATATTGCACAAGCGATGGCCTTCCTGGGCATGGGCTTGGGGGCACTGGCACTAATTATTTTTGGACAGTGGACAACGAACGATAATAACCTGTACAATGGTTCACTGGCCTTCGCTAATACGGTAAGAATTAGCAAGAAAAAGATAACGCTTATAATGGGCGGCATTGGTGCAGTACTGGCTTCATTGACTGCCGCTGGGGTTTTCGGCGCAGATCCGTTTATGGAATTTTTAAATCAGCTTGGAAGGTTCCTACCCCCCATTGCTGGTATTTTAATAGCTGATTACTACATCTTCCGACCTTATGTATTAGGGATTAAGGATCCGAAAAAGCGTTATGTGTTCGGAGAAGGAACAGAATATTCTCAGTGGAACTGGGTAGGGATAATATCTTGGGTTGCAGGTACCATAGCATCGCCTTATCTGCCGGGAGCTGTTGGATTTAACTCGATAGCCATAGCCTTCGTTGTATATCTTGTTTTAGCAACATTGGCGGAGAAAGCAAATATCAAATACGAGCAGGGAAGCTATATAGAAACATCTGACGGTTTTTAGACACATGTCAATAAGTGGATATAATGATTTTCGGATGTTGAATAAATGTTTTGAAGGGAGGATTACAAATGAGCCAAAATAATAATTCCAATTCGGAACTTAAAGATTTGATGTGGTATAAGAAATATGTTCCACTGTATTCAATAATACTGGGTGTTTTAGCTATAGTAGTGAGTTTTTTTGTTGATCTGCCGAGGACAAGAGGGTTATATATAGGTATAGCATTAGGACCAATAGTCGTGTCATTGATTGCATATTTGAGGTATGGATTTGAAAGTTCAAATAATGCATTAGGTCTTGCAAAAGTTATAGTTGAAACGGCTTGGATGCCATTAAGCTTCGGAGTGGGATATTTCGTTATGGCACCGTCGACCTATTATGCAGCACCGGGCGGGACATTAGCAATAGTACTAATTATTGCACTGCTCATGGTAATACTTGGTTTGAGAACTCTGATAGCACTAAGCAAGAAAGGGTATGAGCTTACTCCTTAGTTATCCTCTTAATTCTTATACTAGTATGAACATGTTCTTCGGGACATGTTCATACTAGTATATAAGGTATGAATACAACTTATAGAGAAGAGGCTGGAAAATGAAGCGCATAAAAGT
>Ga0334898_1003528_pt1 | contig 12536 bp, 10 predicted proteins | sample GraSluR3_MG_10_FD_207228 | JGI IMG/M metagenome (GOLD analysis project Ga0334898, IMG submission 207228) | Sludge microbial communities from methane-producing bioreactor in Wageningen University, Netherlands - Granular Sludge_3_08-R3 | ecosystem: Engineered > Bioreactor > Anaerobic >... | reverse complement strand
TTTAAAAAACAGCTTAATTTGAAGAAAAAGATAATATTTACAACAAAATTATGTTTTTTGAATTTCTAAGAATAAGCTTGATTTAGTTAAATAATCTTATTTTAAAGAGGGAGTTTGATTTATGAAAGAAAAAAAATTTGGAATTGTTTATTTAAAAATAGAACCAGAATATGCAAAAACTAATAACCTTCCTGTAAAACTTCCTATTTTATTAGAAGATTATGATAAAGCTTTTAGGGAAAACCGACTTGATTTAAACATAATATTAAGGGGTTTGGAAGCTCAAATGAAAGTAAAAAATGATGAAAATAAAAAAGAATATTATACTTCATATTTAATTTTTTATTATTATGAAGCATTTAAACTTTCAATGCAAGATAAAGAATATGAAGAAGCTAAAAAATATCTTGAAAAAGCTAAAAATGTATTTCATGATTACAGATATCATTTTTATAATGCCCTATATTTAAAAGAGCTTGGACATTTAGAATTTGCAGAACTAGAATTCAAACAAGCATTAGATATGAATAAAGAATTTTCTACTGGATATTATGAATTGGGTAATTTAATGTTTGAAAGAAAAATTTATGATGAAGCTTTAGAATATTACGAAAAATCTTTAGAAATAGAAAAAGAATTTTTACTTCCTTATTTAAAAATTGCAGATATTTACATGGAAAATGCAAGGTATGAAGATAGCATAAATTATTTGAACGAATGCATAAAATTAGATAAAGAATTTATTCCTCCTTATGTAAGGTTAGGAGTAATTTTTAATTTGTTACAAAGATATAATGATGCAAATATTATTCACAATAAAGCCCTTGAAATAACTAGAGAAAATCCGGAAATTTTTTATAACAATGCTTTTTCTCTAACAAAACTTGGTAGATATAATGATGCTATTTTTAATTTAGAAAAAGCATTTGAATTGAACCCAAAAGATTATGTTCTTCATGAACTTTCTATGGCTTATAAAAATTTAGGAATGTTTTATGAGTCTTATGAAACTGAAATTCAAGCTTTAGAATCTGCTGAAGAAGAAAATAAAATTATGATATTAATTTCACTTTTAAAACTTTCATGTATAATGGAAGATGTAGAAAATTTTTATTATTATTATAACCTCGTCATTAAAACACCTTATTTTTTATCTGCACATACTTTTAAAATGTTCTTTGAGCTTTCTATAGAAAGAGTTGAAGAAGCTAAAATAGCTATAGATGAATTAAATAAAAATGGTTTGTTTATAAACCTAAAAAATAGAATCGAAAAAATTTCTGATATAATTGATTATTTAGAAAAAAATGTCAATGTTTTCGTTTCTGAAGTATTATTCGAAAGTTTTGATGAAGATGGACAACTTCTTCCAGAAGATATGAGCGATAATTTAGTAAAAAGAGGTTTCAAAGGAGAATATTTATCTTGGTTAAAAGATAAATCGTTTAAAGCTAAAAATAAACCAGAAGGTCTATTTTTACTTACTAATTCTTTAATATTATCTGGATTCAACTATGCACTTTCTGAAAGAATGTCTTCAGCAATATCGGGATATTTATGGAAAGATGGTGAAGGACTTGCTTTTTCAAAATTATTATTGAGGTTTTATCACGACAGAATATTTGGAGAAAATTCTCCTTTGGAAATTTTTATAGAAGAAGTAATTGAAGAAGTAAAAGACATGAATTATAAATATGCTCGAATAATAACAGATTACGAAGATTTTTTGATGGATTATGATTCTATATGCGAATATAAAATTAATAATCTTGAAGACGCATTAAAAATATTTTTATCTGCAGTTAGAATAGATCTTTCTTTAGATGAAATTAAAACTGATTTTTTTGCAGATGAAAATGCAAGAGAAATATTGAGATTTGTAGGTGTCCTGAATAAGATACAAGAGGTGGAATTATGAAAAAGCAACTTTCCGTATTTTTATTTGTTATATTAACCTTATCTTTTTTTTCGCAATCAATTAATTTAATTTCTCCACAAAATGAATCTGAAAATGTTGATATAAAAAACATTTTCAGATGGAGTATTCCAAATCAGGGAGATTATAGATATAGAATATATGTTTCTGAATCTGAAAATTTATCAAAAGATCATATAAAATTAGAAAACATATTTTCTACATTTTATGCCGGCGAAGTTTTAAAACCAAATACTAAATATTTTTGGAAGGTAGAAGCTTATAATTCAGAAACACTTATTGAAAGTGAAGTTTTTTCTTTTACTACGAGAAAATTAGAAAAAGGTGATATGAATATTATATTTTTTGGAAATTATGATTTTTTTTATAAATTCCATAATTTTTATTTATCTTTTTTAAATGACGAAATAATCTTTTGGGATAAAAATGTTAAACAAATAGAAAAAATAAATTTAAATGAAAAAATAATCAATGTTTTTTGTATAGATAGTATATTTATTCAAACAGAAAAAAGTATTTTTAAAATTAATGAAAATCTTGAAATATCGAAAAATTCATTTAATGAAAAAATTTTGAAATTTATTTCAAATGGAATATTTATAACAGAAAATGGTGTTTATAATTTTTCGAATAAAATAATAGAAAAAAAATTTGAAAGAAACAATCTAAAAAATATTATAAATAATGAAGAAAATTATTTTTTAATTACTAATAATAGTATTATTAAATTAGACCACAATTTTAAAGAATTGACCATAAATTATTTGAATGAAAATATTAAAGAAGCTTTTTTTATAGATAACAAACAAAAAATAGTAATTTTGACAGATGAAAAATTACTCTGCTTAAATTCTACTCTTGAAGAATTATCTGAAATAAAAATTGAGAATAATTCAACTATACACACATTTTCTTTATTAGATAAAATTGCTGTTTTAGAAAATAAAATCAAACTAATTATTTATGACTCAACTTTTGAGGAATTAAAAAGTTATGAATTTAGAGATAAAGCAAATTATGTAGTCCCAATAAATAATAAATCTTTTATTACAGTTGGAGAAAAAATAAGGGCTTACAATATAGAAACTGATTTATTATGGCAATATGGAACTATTAACAATTTTGAAATTATAAGATCTCCACAAATTACAAAAGATGGATTACTAGTAAGTCTTAGAGATTTTATAGTAAGACAAGTAGTTTTTTACGAAGAATTTGAAGAATCTCTTTTTTATATTACTTTTACTAAACAAGAAGATAAGGTTGAAACTGATGACGATGAAATTGACTCTGAATCTGATACCGATATAGATGATGATTCTGATGACGATGAGATTGATTCTGACTCTGATACCGATATAGATGATGATTCTGATGATGATGAGATTGACTCTGATACTGATATAGATGATGATTCTGATGATGATGAGATTGACTCTGATACTGATATAGATGATGATTCTGATTCTGACTCTGATTCTGATATAGATGATGATTCTGATGACGATGAGATTGACTCTGATACTGATATAGATGATGATACTGATGACGATGAGATTGACTCTGATACTGATATAGATGATGATACTGATGACGATGAGATTGACTCTGATACTGATACTGAAGTTGAAATCAACTATAATGATTTTGAATTTAAAAGAATATACACAAATTTTAATGAAAATTATGTATATGATTCTTATATTTCTGATGAAATAATCTATATCGTTGGATACGAAGAAAAAGCTGTATGGAACGCAAAAATTTGGAAAGTATTGACTAACGATGGTGAAAAAATTGATGAATTTACTTTTGGTGGCAATAATAATGACTTTTTTAGAAAAATAATTTTAGCGGATTATTCTGAAGATAGTAAAGTTGCAATTGCTTTTGGTGATTCATCTTCTTTTGGAATTAATGGAGATGCTTATCTTGTTGCTATAGATGAACATGGTGAAAAATTATATGATTTTTATTATGGTGATACCGGAAGAGATAATGGAACTGCTTTATTAAAAATAGATGAAGAAAGTTTTGTTATAGGCGGAAATATATTTTTAAGAAATAAAATGTCTGACATTTTTGTTTCAAAATACACTAATCATGGAACAAGAATTTGGACTCAAACATTAGGTGGTCGAGATATAGAAATGCTTACAGCTATTAAAAATGCCCCTAATCAAGGTTTTATGATCATTGGTGCGACAAGATCATTTGGATATGGAAATTTTGACATATATGCAATAAGCTTAAATTTTTATGGAAATGAAATATGGTCTAATGTTTTTGGTAACGAACCCAATGATATCCCTTTAGGCGTTTTTCAAAACAGAAACTCTTATTATATTCTATATGAAACTCATTCTGAAAATTTTAAATACGGTATAGTTTCTCTTAATTCAGAAAGAGGTTTCTTAAATAACTTTGAAAAAGTGCTACCTAATACGAAAATATTAAATATTTCTCAAATTGAAAATGATTATTATGCATTAGGCTATGAAATTAGTGAAAACTCGAAAAAAGGTGTTGTTTATAAAATAGATATTGATGAACAAAAATTTCAAAAAGTTTATGAGTTAGATGCTATTAATAATTTTGAAATTATGAATATGCATTATCATGAAAAGTATTTTTATTTTATAGGAAATATAACTGAACCAAGAACTGTAACTAAAGTTGGAATGGTGAAAATATATGAAGAAAACTTTTATAATCAAATAAAAGCTGAAAAATAAGTTATTCTGATGTTGACATAATTAAAATATATAACTATAATAAGTGTATATAGACAAAATTTAAATAATTGCGTAAGTTGCTGCGTAATGTCTTGAAAAAATAATCATATGAAAAGGAGGGAGTTACGAAAAATAAAAGCAACATTATAAATCATATTGATTTATAAGTTTTTTCGTAGCGGTAATTTGTATGTGGGAAAATGTAAAAAAAACAGACGGTGAAATTTATGATATTATTCAAAAAGAATTAAACAGACAAGAATACGGATTAGAATTGATAGCTTCTGAAAATTTTGCGTCTTTATCGGTTATTGAAACTATGGGAAGCGTTCTTACAAACAAATATGCCGAGGGATACCCTAAAAAAAGATATTACGGCGGATGTGAATTTGTTGATGAAGCTGAAACTTTAGCAAGAAATAGAGCAAAAGAATTATTTAACGCACAGTATGCAAACGTTCAACCTCATTCAGGTTCACAGGCAAACATGGGTGCATATTTTGCTTTATTGCAGCCTGGAGATACTATTATGGGAATGTCTTTAAGTCATGGAGGTCATTTAACACACGGAGCACCTGTTAATTTTTCAGGTTCAATTTACAAAGTAGTTTCTTATGGTGTAGATTTAGAAACAGAAATGATCGACTATAATGAAGTTGAAAGGTTAGCAAAAGAACACAACCCAAAATTGATTGTTGCTGGTGGAAGTGCTTATGGAAGAATTATAGACTTTAAAAAATTCAGAGAAATAGCCGATAGTATAGGGGCTTATTTAATGGTTGATATGGCACATTTCGCAGGACTTGTTGCAGCAAAGCTATATCCAAATCCTCTTGAATATGCTCATGTTGTTACTTCTACTACACATAAGACTTTAAGAGGTCCAAGAGGCGGTATAATATTAACTAATGACAAAGAGATTTATAAAGCTGTAAATAAAACAATTTTCCCTGGAATACAGGGTGGACCACTTGAACATGTTATTGCAGCAAAAGCGGTAGCTTTTAAAGAAGCATTAGACGAATCATTCAGAATTTATCAAAAACAAGTTATTTTAAATGCTAAAAAATTGAGCGAAGAATTAGAAAAATATGATTTAAGAGTTGTTTCAGGCGGAACAGATACACATTTACTTCTTATCGATCTTACAAAACTTGATATCACAGGAAAAGCTCTTGAAAAAGCTCTTGAAAATTGCCACATAACAGTTAATAAAAATACAATTCCAAGAGAACAGAGATCACCATTTGTTACAAGCGGAGTAAGAATAGGAACTCCTGCACTTACAACAAGAGGAATGAAAGAAAATGAAATGATTGAAATAGCTGAATTGATTGCAAAAGTAGCAAAAAATGTTATAGACGAAGAAGGCACAGTAAAAGAAGAAATTAAAACAGAGGTAATAGAAAAAGTAATGGACTTAAGCAAAAGATTCCCTCTTTACGGGCAATTATAAATAAAACAGCCGCATAAGCGGCTGTTTTTTAATATTTTATAGAAATTGTTATAGAAATTTCTCCAGTTGAATTTGGATTTATTTCAAAATCAAAGTTCAATATTCCAAGTTTTGAATTGTTCTGAATACTTTTAAATTTGTTATCAAACATAAAATTTTGAATTTCCAAACCCGATTGACTAATATTTAAGTTCATTTTTTTAGTTTCTGAAGAAGAATTAATAACATTAATTTGAAATTGAATAACCCTTGTATTATGATCTCTTACAGTTCTATCAGAAATTTTTAAGAAATCATATTTTACATCCCAGCTCTCTCCTAAACTTATTTTTGCATATTCATTTACAGGCGTATTATCAATTCTACCTTGTTTAATAACAAAGCTATTACCGTTAAAATTCTCATGAATCAAAACTTTCCCACTTGGAAAAGGTTCTCCAACACCGTTAAAAGGACTATTTTCAAAACTTCTTATTATTTCAACATTTTGTGCTTTTGAAGAATCGATATAAACATTAGGTTTTATTGTATATCTATCCTCAAAACTCCTGATTCTAAAATTCTCTAATGTAAAATTTATAGTTTTTCCATTAAAATCTATTTCGCCAAGTTTTAAGATATAAGTATCAGAAATTATTTCTGATTCGTAGGAAGCAAAGTTTGAATCACTAACAGATTTTTCCATTAACATACGAGTTTGATAAAGATCTTGTCTTGAATCCGATATATTACGATTAATAACATATGCATTTGTTAATCCAACAGGTTCTCCGTCAATTTGAATTTTCTGAATAAAAGTTCCATCATTTTTCATTTCATAAAAAATTTCCCATTGTCCATACCCTATTAAACCAACAAAATAATTTTTTTTCGAGTTTACTTCTAATATTCTTTTTGAACTTAATTTAATCAAATTAGATTTATCTGTAATACACCATTGATTAATTTTTGAATTATAGAAAAGAATAGAATTTAATTCTTCTACAAGGAGGACATTATTTTCAATCTGTTTTAATTCATAATGGCTATAATCATCTAATTTAATAATTTTAAAAGAAAAAGTTTCTTGGTTTTCTTTTATACTCCAATCATCCGCACCAATAACCCATTGAACATTATATCGATCTGGAATTTCAAAAATTTTTTCATCATGTTGAACATAATGAAGAATTGCATCTTTAAAAATAAAAGTGTAATTTGAACTCATTATGAAAACCGAAACGAAGATAAACATTATTATAAATAAAATTTTTCTCAAAACAATCACCTCCAATTTTTAACAATTTTAGCATAAATTTATTAAAAACAATTTAAAATTTTTTGTATGAAATTGTTATTTTTGTGATATAATTAATTGTATATTTACACCATAAAGGGGGTTATTATCATGAAAACTAAAAAACTTCTCGTTTTGATGTTAGTGGTAAGTTTCATTATGATTTTATCAAGTTGTTCAAGAGGCCCAAAAACTGTGGATGAAGCTATTTCAGATGTTTCCGTAAGAGAAACAAGAAGATATTTGGAATTTGTTGGTTATGGCGTACCTGATCCTGCAAATACTAACAGACCACAAGCAATGTTAATGGCAGAAGTTGCTGCAAGAACTGACGCACAGGCTAAAGCAATTGAAGAAATTTATGGATTCTTTTTAGAAGGCGGAAGAACAGTAAAAGATTTCATAGCTTCTGATGTTACTTTAGAAGTTAAATTCGTTGGATACATCAGAGGATTAAGAGAAGTTGAAAAAGGAACCACTCAAGATGGCGTAGCATGGGTAAAACTAAGAATTGAAAAAGAACTAATTGAAGAATTATTAGGAGCAAAATTAGTTGATTAATAAAAAACAGGAGAATTCTCCTGTTTTTTTATTTTAAAGCTTTTGAATATAAATTATCATAACTAAATTTTTTAAAACTCAATTCATCAACAATTTTTATTGGAATTTCAGGATCAATCATTACTCCCGTTCCTATACCAGTTAAATTCGATCCTGCCATTAGAAATTCTATGACATCATCTGCATTTATAATCCCGCCCATTCCTATAACAGGTAATTTTGGAAATAATTTTTTTATTTTAAAAATATTTGCAACAGCTATAGGTTTTATCGCAGGGCCGCTTAATCCTCCAAAACCTCTCATAAGAATAGGTTTTCCAGTGTTTATATCTATTCTCATTCCTTGTGGACAATTAATTAATGTAATCCCATCTATCCCACCATCAACACACACTTTAACCATCTCATCAAGATTAGATTCTGGTCCAAATTTCGCAAATATTTTTTTGCTTGTATTTTTCTTACATTCTTTTATTGTATTATATAAAACCTCTTTATCTTGCCCGATAGGTCCTTTGCCTTCTTTAACATTTGGACAAGATAAATTTAATTCTATAAAAGGAAAGTTAGTTTTGTTAAGTGTACTAACCATATAAACAAATTCTTCTTTTGAGTAACCTCCAATACTAACAATTATATTAGTATCAAGTGATTCTAAAAAATCTATTCCCTGATTCATAAACTTTTCAAAACCTTCATTTTGAAGACCAATTGAATTGATAATCCCGCCATAAACATCCACTATTCTTGGTGGTTTATTTCCCTCTTTAGGCTCAAGAGTTATCGTTTTAGTTGTAAACCCGCCTAATTTTGAAGCAGGAATTATTTTAAAAATCTCCTCTCCATTACCTGCAGGACCTGAAGAAAGAATAACGGGATTTCTAAATTCAATATCAAGTAAGTTAAAATTCATTATATTACACCTCATTCCAATTAAAATCTATTTTTCTAGCATCAAATAGAGGGCCATCTTTACAAATCATTTTTATTTCTTTTTCAATTTTTATAGGACACCCTTTACACATACCTACACCACACCCCATTCTTTCATCAAGAGCACAATAAATTTCTAAATCAAAATTTTTAAATTTATCAAAAACAGCTTTGTTCATATTAAACGTTCCTGAACTTATTATACCCTTTATATTTTCACTATTTTTTACAAAATATTCATAAGCTGTTTCAATAATATTTTTTTTCTCAATTTCATCAAAAAAGAAATTTTCATTTTGCATAATCTTTGTTATTTCATCATTTCTAAACCCATAAAAACTTTTAACAACAGAATCTTTATACTTTTTTTCAAAATGTAATAATGGAGCAGAACCACAACCAGCTCCTATTAAAATATAGTTGCTTTTTGAAATAATTGTGTTATAATAAGAATTGCCGTAAGAACCCCTAAAATATATATGATCGCCTAACATAAGATCATTCTTTAAAAAATTTGTGAATCTTCCAATAACTCTTATAAGAACTGTAAGAATATTTTTTTCGCAACTAACTACAGAAAAAGGTTTTGCCATAACAGGCTCTGTTTTGTTAGTTAACATTAAAAATTGTCCCGGTTCAACATTTATTTCTTTTTCAAGTTCAAATTTTGCAACAATGTAATCTTTACAAACGGTTTTAGAAATTAAAATACCTTTTATCAAGAACATCACCTCTTCATATATAAAATGTAAATATTTTGATACTATTTAATAACATTAAAAATGTTAAATGAAATTATGATATAATTAAGTAAGGAGGGAGCGATTATGGAAAAAATATTATCAAAAGATGAAATCATAAAGATTTTAAAAGAAAAAAAAATTAAGATTACTCCGAACAGATTAAAAGTAGCTGAAATAATTATAAATTCAAAAAAACACCCATCTATTGACGAAATACATACTCAATTGATTAAAAACAACAAGAATGTTTCTTTTACTTCAGTATATAATATCATAAAAATGTTTCAATCGGCAAATCTTATTAAAGAAATAAAAGCTAAAGACCGTTCAAGATATGATGCGGATATGTCTGCTCACTCTCATTTTATTTGTTCAGTCTGCGGAAGAGTTTTTGACTATGAAGATGATGTCATAATAAATAATCCGCCCGAAAAAATAAACGGAATGAAAGTAAATTATATTGAAGTAATTTATCATGGAATATGCAATGAATGCAATTTATAAAAAGAGTGCCTAAAGGCACTCTTTTTTAATAGTAAAATACTGCATTAAATCTTATTCCGTCTCTGTAAACTATTAAAGCAACATAACTATTTTTTTCAACGTTAGATGCGATATTATTCCAATCCTCTACATTACTTATATCATTTTTTACACCATTGACAAATACTTCAGCAATTATATCTCCTTCAGACAAACCTATACTGGGAGCTTCTGGTTTGATTTCTTCAACAACTATACCAGAAATATTTTTTGAAATTTTTTGTGTATTATAATCATCTTCTGTAATTTCTCTAACAGCAATTCCAAAATATGAAACAGGTATAACTACTAACGTTTCGGGTTCACGACTTCCTAAAATAACCTCTAAAAAAATTTCTTCTCCAAAACGATTTATAGTTAATTTTATCTTATCTCCTGGAGAATACATCCTAATAGCTGCACCAAGATTATCCGAATTTTCAATTTTAGTATCATTGAATTTTATTATAACATCACCAGGTTTTAAACCAGATTTATATGCGGCAGTTCCTTCTATCACATCTGCAACATATGTTCCTTTTTCTACTTTTAAACCAAAAGCATTTATAAGCATTTCTGTTACTGTTTGATGATAAATACCTAAGTAAGCTTGTTGAAAAGATCCACTTTCAATTAATGATTTTGTAAATGATTTTACACTATTTATAGGAATAGCAAACCCAAGATTCACTCCGAAAGTTGTATTTACTATAGCCGTATTTATTCCAATTACTTCTCCATGAATATTCAAAAGAGGTCCACCACTATTTCCAGGATTTATCGCAGCATCTGTTTGAATCAAATCAAGATAAGTACCTGTTCCGTCGGGTTTTGCAATTCTTCTATTAACAGCACTTACAACACCAACTGTAACCGTATGTTCTAATCCCAAAGGATTTCCTACTGCAATAGCCCATTCACCAATTTTTATATCTGAAGAATTTCCTAGTTCAATAATTGGTAATTCTCTTTCTGTTTCTATTTTTAAAACCGCTATATCAAGAGTGCTATCTCCTCCTATTAATACGGCAGGAAGTTTTGAACCATCTGAAAAACCTACATTTATTTGAGTGGCATTTTCTACAACATGGTAATTTGTAAGGATATAACCATCTTTATCAAATATAAATCCAGTTCCTAATCCCTGAGTTTCTCTTTCTGATTGCGGTATCTGTCCACCAAAAAAACGGTTAAAAAAATCATCAAAGTAAGGATCAGAAATACCTGTGGCAGTTCTTTTGGTTGTTTCAATATTTACAACAGCTGGAGAAACTGCCTCAACAACAGAAACTATAGGACTTTGATAATCCGCATTTAATCTTGCACTAAAACCTACAGTAAAAATCAAGACAAAAACTCCAATTAAAACGAATATTTTCTTCATAAAAATCACCTCCGAAATAATTTTATTCGATAAAAAATTATCTATTTTTTTTCTTAAAAAGTCCTTAAAATCAATTTAAAAGAGATTTAAAAGCTCTTTTATATCTTTTATGATATAATCAGCTCCATCTAATTCTTGATAACCGTATCCATAATTACAACCTATAGATTTAACATTATTTTTTATTGCGGCTTCTATATCTTTATTTCTATCACCAATCATAACAAAATCTTTTGTCTTATGTTCTTTAATAAACGTTGAAATAACATAATCTTTTTGCTTCCAATTATACATTTCAGCACAATGAGGATAATCAATATATTCTTTTAGACCTTTCTCCAAAATTAATTCCATATAATGAATATTGCAATTTGACAGTAAAAATAGTTTTTTATTTTTACTTTTTAAATATTTTAATACTTCAAAAACTCCGTCAAAAAATATTTCTTTTGTATCGTTTAATACATCCTGTTCGTGTTTATCTAAATATTTTATAGCCTTATTTATAACAATCTTATCATGAGTTTTTAAAAGATTCTCCCAAATTTGATCTATTGTATAACCTATATACTTCAAAATATCTTTCTCATCAATATTTACTAAAAGTAATCCTTCATCTTTTAATTGTTTTAAAACCCTTTCAAAAGCCTTAACAGTAAATTTTTCAGTATTTACCAAAGTTCCATCAATATCAAAGATTATATTTTCTATATTTTTAAACATTTAAATCCTCCCTGCTATATTTTTTATTTTAAATTCAATTTTTTAACTTTTTTCGTATTCAAATATACATCAAAAAACTAAAAAAGCTTTTTACTATCACTTTTTCAAATTATTGGTATAAACACATCTTGTTTTATCCAATAAAATATAGAACCTTCAAAACCTAAAAAGAATCTAAAATTAAATTTATTTGAAAGAATATCGTAATTCAAATCTATTTTTGTTTTAAAAGCATCAAAACGATATTTACCCTCTTGAAGCGTTAAA